>JAESGR010000347.1_pt1 | contig 45618 bp, 45 predicted proteins | sample 9269771 | NCBI WGS metagenome assembly JAESGR01 (sample SAMN15739572, study PRJNA653492) | algae metagenome | isolation source: Chroococcus sp. CMT-3BRIN-NPC107 and co-occurring heterotrophs from well... | place: USA: Clark Mountains Wilderness, California | collected 2010-04-18 | reverse complement strand
GGACTCGTGCCGCAGGCGTTTGGCCAGACACCTCAGAAGGTGGTCGATATCCCGACGCGGCCCGGCGTTACACAACGAATGCTCGTACTTTCTCCGGCCGAACCGAAGGCGGCTGTGGTGCTCCTGGCCGGAGGACACGGTGGCCTCCAGTTGTTTCCCAACGGGTCTATGAAGTGGGGCGAGAACAACTTCTTGGTACGCACACGCCAGGTCTTCGCTGATCAGGGTTTTGTAGTCGCAGTGCTAGACGCACCCTCCGATCGCCAAGCGCCGCCCTTCCTAGGAGGCTTCCGGCAGCGACCGGAACACGCTGCAGACATGAAGGCTGTCGTTGCTTGGTTGAGAGAGACGGCCAAGGTTCCGGTATGGCTAGTCGGGACCAGCCGCGGCACTCAATCCGCTGGGTACATAGCCACCGAGTTGGCGGGAGCAGACGCACCTGACGGTGTGGTTCTGACCTCGACGATCCTCGCGGACGACAAAGGTCGTGCGGTGTCCGCCATGCCGCTCGGCAAGGTACGGGTGCCTGTGCTGGTGGTGCATCACGAGCAAGATGGATGCTCACATTGTTCATTCGCAGACACTCCGGCCTTGATGAGCAAGCTGACCAACTCGCCTAGAAGCCAACTGTTGGCGTTCAGAGGCGGTGAGAACAAAGGCGATCCTTGTGAGGCTATGGCGTATCACGGGTTCAATGGACTCGAAAGGGACGTCGTCCAGCAGGTTGCGGCTTGGATTTTGAAGAAGTGAGGGGTATGAGCCCGTGAGCCATGGGCGGCCCGCTCCACTCGCCTAACTTCAGTAATAACATCGGTCGCGCTGACGTACTTGGACGGTCCTCTGGCGATGAAAAGACGAACATTCATGGCGGCGAGCGGAGGCACCCTGCTTGGTGTGTCGATCCGCAACGGCGCTCAAGCCCAAGCAGCGCCGCGCCGCATTGGATTCCTCAGCGGGTTCAACCGTGCCGGCGTCGATGCTTTCCTTGGCCAGCTTCGACCCGAGCTGGAAAGGCTGGGCTGGTTCGAGGGTCGCAACTACGTCATGCTCGAACCGCGAATGGCAGAGGGCGCAAACGAGCGGCTGCCGGCTCTGGCCGATGAGCTCGTCTCGCAGGGGCCACATCTGATCATCGTTGCGAGCATTCCGGCGGCGCGGGCGCTTGCCAAAGCAACGAAGTCGGTGCCCATCGTCATGGCGGGAGTGGGCACGCCAGTCGAGCTGGGAATCGTCGCCGACTACACGAAGCCCGGCGGCAACATCACGGGGGCGAGCTACCTCGCCAACGAGCTCGTGCGCAAGTCGCTCCAGTTCCTCAAGGAGTCGGCTCCTCGGTTGCAAAGCGTCGCTCTTTCAGCAACCCGGGCAACGAAGCCGCCATTGTGCTAAACAGGCAGATGCGCGCAGACGCGGCGGCCTTGGGAATGCAGGCGCTGATCGTCGAGGTTGCGGGGAAGGCCGACTTCGAGTCCGCCTTGGCGGCCATCCGTAGAGCCAAAACCGAATCGATACTGCTCCCCCCTGAACCGCTGGTTCGCGCCAACGGGGAGGCAATCGCTGCCTTCGCCCAGGCTCAAGGGGTGCCGCTAGCGGTCGTGGGCAGCAGCAATACTCGTCCCTCGACGGCTCTGTTCGCCTACGGCCCCGCGCCTCTAGAGTACGCGAAACTCACAGCCAAGTATGTCGACCAAATTTTGAGGGGTGCCAAGCCCGGCGATCTTCCCATCGAGCAGCCGACGCGGTTCAGCCTTGTGATCAATCTCAAGGCAGCCAGGGCGCTTGGCCTGACGATCCCTCAGTCGATGCTGCTCCTTTCTGACGAGGTGATCGAGTAACTGGACTGGCGACTCTAACCAGAGGCCATCGATCACGCGTCGTGAACTTGCGCGTGAGCCAAGAGCCGACGGGCAGGGAACACTGTCGTCCCGCCCGCCAACGAACTATCAATCCTCGAATTGACTGCTGTCTGCAATGATCGGTTGTCTCCGACCGAGCGCTTCCGCGATGCTTCAGAGGTCGACGCAGGCGATCGCTGAGGCAACGCCCACGGCCCACAGCCCAAGCTGTCCACTTTTGTCCAGATTGACTCCGTCCACTTCACGGCTTTGAGGTGAGGCGTAAGGGCAGGCCAGCAAGCCCCTACTAGGGCAACCCGAGGGCCGCTTCGCGCCTTTCTTCTGCCGCTCATGTCGAACGTGAGTTCCCCTAAGTTGTGGCACGGGAACGAGCGTCGGCTGTCGTTCTAGGCGGAGCTATACGCGCACGTCCGCTTCGGGTCGAGAGCTCCATTAGGTGTGCAAGGGAAGCGGACGTTCGGGCCGACCTCGACGACTTGCCCACGAGCAATGTCAGCAGTGCGCGGCGGATTCAACCGGTCAACGCAACGGTATGGCTGAACATCTCAGCCGGCGTCTGGTAGCCAAGTGTCTTCCTTGGCCTCTCATTCATTTGTCTCGCGAACGCATTCAATTTGGCTTGTGAGTAGCCAGAGATGTCGATGCCCTTGGGCATGTACTGCCTGAGCAATCCGTTGGTGTTTTCGTTGCTGCCTCGCTGCCATGGACTGCGTGGATCGCAGAAGTAGACCTGGATGTCAGTCGCCAAGGTGAAGCGCTTGTGAGCTGCCATCTCCTTGCCTCGATCCCAGGTCAGCGACTTGTACAGTTCCTGGGGCAACTTGCGCGTGTTCTTTATCAGCGCGTCGACGACGGTCTCGGTGTCCTTGGCTGCAAGCTTGACGAGCATGAGGTAGCGGGTTTGACGTTCCACTAGCGTGGCGATCTGGCTGTTGCTCGAGCCGAACAGCAGATCGCCCTCCCAGTGGCCAGGCACCGCTCGGTCCTCGACCGATGCCGGGCGCTCGCTGATCGAGACTGCCCCGCTGATCTGGGCATGGATGTCTGTCTTCTGCGTATGGCGTCGTGAGCGGCGCATGCCGCGCGTGCGCCTCAGGTGCTGCAGCAACTCCTTCTTCAGGGCGCCACGCGCCTGTATGAAGAGCGTTCGATAGATGGTCTCGTGCGACACGCGCAGGCTCTCGTCGTACGGATAAGCATGTTCGAGCCACCCGCCGATCTGTTCGGGCGACTACATCGCTCGAAGCTTGTCGGTCACGATCTGCGCCAAGGCTCTGTTCTTGGCTAGTTTGCAGCACTTGGGACGAAGGGCGCGAGTCCAGGCTGCGCTGTCTGCATCGCTTGCTCGATAGCTCGCTCGTCCTCCGTTGCGGCTGAGCTCGCGGCTCACCGTCGAAGCAGCTCGACCAAGCCTAGAGGCAATGGATCGAATCGAATGGCCTTCGGCCATCGCTCGGGAGATCTCCTCCCGCTCGGCCAAGGTCAACGCAGTCGCTGCGCGGGTTCGAGGTGATGGTCGGATGCCACCAGTCCTGGCCAAGATGCCTTGAACAGAGGTGTGGGCGCGATTGAACAGCTGAGCAATCTGATAAAGCGTCCAGCCTTGCTTCCATCGCTCCCACATAAGCGCCTTTTGGGCGTCAGAGTAGTAGATGCGCGTTCGATGCCTCATCGGCAACACTCCTGCTGCTCATGCAGCGATTAGTGTGTTGCATCGACCGGTTGAATCCGCCGCCGGAACCAGACGTTCGATCGCGCGAGGCTGTGGTTGGCGCGCGACCGCTATGTGCCGGAGAACGTCCGTTTAGGGCGCGGCCGTCCGCAACCGCTGCATAGCCATCAGCCGTGCTGATGGCATCAACGGCCATAGCGTGGTCGCAAGCGGTTCTGTGGCCACTAAACTAACGTAGCCAAAACGTAGCCATACGAGCGTCCCGAACACTCCCCCTGGATCTTCCTCGCTCCCCGTTTACCTCGTGCGCGTGTCCGTCGGCAGGTGCCAAAACGGGCGGGGACCGCCTCTTAATCCGTAGGTCGAGTGTTCGAGTCACTCAGGGCCCACCAGTGCAATCAAGGGGTCAGCTCATCCGGGCTGACCCCTTTTTCTTTCAGCGTAGCCGAAACCTAGCCCAGTTCCGGGTGTCATCGGCGAGGTGCATCACGTTGGCGTCGTTCACGGCCGCTTCCCGGGTGATCGGAGGGCTGCTGGCAGCGTCTCGTCCCTGCGCTAGTAGGCTTGGTGCAGCGAGATCCCATCCAGTCGTCCCGCGGCACCTTGCAGCGCCTCGGGTGCCACGTGCGCGTGGCGCTCGACCGTCGACGTGTCTTCCATCCCCCAGCCGCTGCAGCTCGTACGTGGGCGTCCGCCTACCTGTCCCTGGCCTTCAACGTCGGCCGGCGGCATCTGGCTGCTGCATTTGCTCTTTTAGACGAGCGGCCTCGGTCGCACAATCCCATGAGGCGCGCGAGCGCGCACGAGGAGAACACACGATGACAAAGGCGCCCGCTGCAGTGGTGAGGGTCGCTTGAACGGAATGCAGCGAGAGTCGATGCGCGCCGTCGTTATCGATGCTGGCGACCTGCATCTGCGCGACGACGTGTCCGTCCCCTCTCCCCAATCCGGCGAGGTGCTCGTTCGCGTCGGCGCCGCGGCAGTCAACCACGTCGACCTGATGCGCAAGCCCTCGCACTTCGCCGGCGGTCATGGCGGCGCGGCGATCGCGGGGCTCGAGTTCGCCGGCGAGGTGGTCGAGCTCGGCGCTGGCGTCGCGGGTCTCGCCGTCGGCGACCGCGTGATGGCAATGGACGGGAACGCTTACGCCGAGTACGCCGCCGTCGACCAGCGGCTGGTCGCCCGTGTCCCGAACGGGCTCGACTGGCCGGAGGCTGCGGCCGTCATGGTTTCCTTCATGACCGCACACGACGCGCTCGTCACCCACGGTGGCCTGTCTGCCGGTGATACGGCCCTGGTCCAGGGCTGCACCACGGGGGTGGGCATCGCCGCGGCGCAACTCGCCACGTGGCTGCGTGCCGCCAACGTTGTCGGCACCTCGACAACCGCAGCGAAGCTCGCCGCGATGGCTGCGTACGGCGTCGACGTGCCAGTGCTGGCCGAATCCGGCGCTGTCGTCGACGCCGTCATGCAGGCGAGCAACGGAGTCGGCGCACAGGTGATCCTCGACTCCGTCGGCGGGCCCGTGGCCGCCGACAACGTCGCTGCGGCGGCGATCGGCGGCCGCTGGGTCAGCGTCGGCCGTGTCGCCGGGAAGACCGCGCACATCGAGCTCAACGAGTTCGCCCGCAAACGCCTTACGCTCGTCGGTGTCACGTTCCGGACGCGTTCGCTCGCCGAGCGCGCGGACGTCGTCGCGCGCTTCGTTCGCGGCGTGCTGCCGGCGATCGCCGCGGGCGCGCTGCGGCCCAAGGTTGACCGTGTCTTCGACCTTGCCGAGGCGGCGGCGGCCCAGGAGCACGTGCGCTCGGGGCGACACTTCGGCAAGGTCGTTCTCCGCGTGAGCGACTAAAGCGCAACAGTTACGGCCCCGACGATCGCGCCGGCCGCTTCTTGACGAAGCACGGCACACCTTCCTAGGAGCCGCGCCCCATGGCGCTTGATCAGGTCGGCGTTGCCCGCGCTGGACCGGACGATGTGACGGACCGCCTTCTTGCTTGCGCGTCCTTCACAGCTGGATCTTGGCCTTCTTGATCACCGGGCCCCACTCGGCCATGTCGTCCACGACCATCTTCTCGAGTCCCTGCGGCGTGCTGCTGCGGCCCTCGACGTTGCGGTCGATGAAGAACTTCTGCACTTCTGGCCGGGCGACCGCCGCGACGATGGCGGCGTTCAGCTTGCTGACGATCGCGTCCGGCGTCCCGGCCGGCGCGAAGACGCCGAACCAGCTGACGGCAGTGAAGCCAGGCGCGATCTCGGCGACCGTGGGCAGACCGGGTGCAGCCGGCGTCGGGTTCGGCGCGGCCACGGCCAGGTAGCGGACCTTGCCTGATCGCTCGAGGGTGGCGCCGTCGAGGCCGGTGACGAAAGCGACCTGGATCTGGCCACCCGCGAAGGCCGTCATCAGCGGGGCACCGCCGTTGTACGGGATGTGCGTCGTCGACAGCCCGAGCCGCTGCTTGAACGACTCGGCGGCGACGTGCGAGAACGAGCCCTGGCCGACCGAGCCGATGTTCAGCTTGTCGCCGGCGGACTTGGCGTACGGCAGGAAGTCCTTCAGCGTCTTCACGGGGCTGTCGCCCGGAACGGTGAGGAACATCGGCGTCAAAGCGACGAGAGAGACGCCGCGCAGGTCCTTTTGTGGGTCGTAGGGGATGCTGCGCATGAGGCCGAGCAGGGCGTTGGGCCCGTTGTTGCCGAACACCAGCGTGTAGCCGTCCGGCGCGGCGCGCACCGCCTCCTGGGTACCGATGGAGCCGCCCGCCCCAGCCTTGTTCTCGATGACGATGGTCTGGCCGAGCGACTGCTGGAGCGGCTCTTGGAGCACTCGGGCGAGCTGGTCGGTCGTTCCCCCGGCCGCGTACGGCACGATGAGGCGGATCGGCCGCGTCGGGTACGGATCGGCGGCGAGGGCGACCAGCGGCGCGGCGAGCAAACTGGCAAGAAGTGCGCGGCGCGCAAACACGGTGGATCGTGACATGGCGACTCCGATAGCGGCAGAGGGGGCTCGACTGGTAGGGCCAGATCGGTGGACCAGTTGCTGACGATCATGATAGGCGCAGACCGGTCGCTGTCAATCCGGTGCCGGCAGCCCGGGCTTTGCTAGCCGGCACCGAGCCAGCGGAGGGCGTTGCCCTCGAGCACCGCCTGGGCGGTCGTGTCGTCGAGGCCGAGGCGGGCGATGCGCCGCACGGGCTCCGGATCGGCGATCGAGAACGGAAAGTCGGAGCCGACCGTCACTTGCGTCGCGCCGAAGCGTTCGATGAGGCGACGCACGCTCTCGTCCTCGTAGACGAGGCTGTCGACCCAGAACCGGCGCGCCGCCTCGCCGGGGTCCTCGGCCATGAGGGTACGGAGCGGCTCCATGGTCGACCAGGCGTGCCGCAGGCGGGGCAGGAGTGCGGCGAGGGTGCCGCCGCCGTGGCTGAGCGCGATGCGCAAACGCGGATGGCGTGCCAGAGTGCCGCCCGTCAGCAGCGACGCCGCTGCCAGCCCGGTTTCTCCCGGGAACGCGAGAACCTGCTGAAGGGACGGCGGGCCGACCAGCCGTTCCATGCCGCATGGCCGCAACGGATGCACGAAGATGGCGGCGCCGAGGCTGGCGGCCGCGGCGAAGAACGGCTCGAGCCCCGGATCGCCGAGGACGGTGCCGGCGACGTTGCTGCCGATCTCGACGCCGGCCAAGCCCAGGTCGTGCATCGCGTGCTCGAGCTCCGCGATGGCGCGGTCGACATCCTGCAACGGCACCGCGCCGAGGCCGAAGAAGCGGTCCGGCTCGCGCCCGACCATCGCCGCGATCTGCTCGTTGAGGTAGCGGCACAGGACAGCCCCGTCGTCGCCCTCCAGCCAGTATGAGAGCAACTCGGGCATCGGCGACAGCACCTGACGGCCCACGCCTTGCGCCGCCATGTCTGCCACACGCGTGCTCGTATCCCAGCAGCGGTCGGATACGGTCCGGTAGACCTTGCCCGACAGCATGACGTGGCGATGGCACGCATGCGCCGGGACCATCGACGGCCACGCCGCGTCGACTCGGCAGCCCGAGTAGCGTGGGAAGTCCTCCGGCACGACGTGCGTGTGAATGTCAATGGGCTGCACTGGACCTACCAATTTCAATCCATACTAGCAGCATGAGCGAGAATCCGGCATCGCTGCGGGCCCGCGCCGCCGAGCAGTCATTGCCCCCGCCGAACGGCGCCGGCGGTGAGCACACCTCCAATCACATCGTCCGCGACATCCTCACCTACTTGCAGGAGCGTCGGCTGCAGCCCGGCGACCGCCTTCCCTCGGAGCGGGCACTTGCCGAGAAGCTCGGAGTCGGCCGCAACGCGCTGCGCGAGGCGCTGGCGACGCTGACCACGCTGCGGGTCGTCGAGGCGCGGCCGTACTCCGGCATCTACCTGCGCCGCCTTTCGACGGACAGCAGCTTCGAGACGCTTGTCGTCCTCGCGGACTTGGGTGCCGTGCCCACGCCGGCCGAGATCGGCGAGACGATGGAGGTGCGCGCGGCTCTCGAGCAGCTCGCCGTGAAGCTGGCATGCATGCGTCGCGACGATGCCGATCTGGCGCGGCTGCGCAGCAATGTCGAGCGCACCGAGCGCCAGCTGCGTGCCGGCGGCAACATCTCCGAGGACGACACGGACTTCCACCTGGCTCTGGTGGGCTCCTCCCACAACGACGTGCTGGTACGCGTTCTCAATGCCTTCTACCGACTCACCGCCCAACGCCGGCGCGCTGTCTTCGCCAGTCGCGAGCACGGCCGGGCTTCCGCGCGCGATCACAAGAAGCTGGTGGAGGCGATCGACAAGCGCGACATCGACGCGGCCCAGGAGCTGATCCGTCGACACATGGACCGGGCGCGCAGCTACTGGAAAGAAGTGCTCGGCCCCGATTGATTGGGGCCTTTGTTGACGATGCGAGCACTCGGGACTAAAGTGGTCCTACCAGATCTGGAGCATGAATGAAGCGCGACCCGGATTTCGATTGGGCGATCGTCGACGACCGCGAAAAGGGCATCTTCCGGGTCAACCGGCGGGTCTTCACCGAGGACGCAGTCTTCGAGGCCGAGCGGCGCGCGATCTTCGAGCGCTGCTGGCTCTACGCGGCGCACGAGTCGGAAGTGGCGGCGAGTGGCGCGTTCGTGACGCGCCAGGTGGGGGGTCTGCCGCTGATCATCAATCGCGACCGGGCCGGCTCGATCCACGCGTTCTTCAACTCGTGCCCGCACCGAGGCGCCATGGTCTGCCGCGAGGCGAAGGGCAAAGCGCGCAGTTTCACCTGCCCTTACCACGGCTGGGTCTTCGCCGACGACGGCCGCACCATCAACCGGCCCCTCCCGGACTCCTATACGGCGGCCTGCGTCGAGGACCCGACGCTCAACCTGCGCCCGGTGCCGCGCTTCGAAAGCTTTGCCGGCTTCCTGTTCGTCAACTATTCGCCAGTGTCCGACGGCATCGGATCGCTTGCCGACTATCTCGGCGGCGCCGGCGACTACCTGAAGATGATCGCCGAGCAGGACAGGGACGGTATGGTCATCGTCGGCGGCGCTCAAACGTACAGTGCGCGCGCCAACTGGAAGCTGTTGCAGGAGAACAGCGCCGACGGCTATCACGCGGCGACGACGCACTCCACCTACTTCGACTACATCCGCAATCGCGAGGGCAGCGTTCTCGACAACTTCGGCAAGGGCTTCGGCCGGGTCCGAAACCTCGGCAACGGTCACGCCGTGTCGGAGTCGGTCGACGGCACGCCATGGGGCCGCCCCCTGGCACGGCCGATGGCGTCGTTCTCCGACGAGATCAAGGACGCCATGGCGGCGGCCCGGTCGGAGCTGGAGGCCCGGGTTGGCAAGGAACGCGGCGAGTTCATCTGCCGCTCCGACCGCAACATGCTGATCTTCCCCAATCTCGTCGTCAACGACATCATGGGTCTGACGGTGCGCACCTACGCGCCGGTGTCGCCTGGCTACTTCGAGGTCAACGCCTGGGCGCTGGCGCCCAAGAACGAGGCGCCGATCCTGCGCGAGCTGCGCCTCAAGAACTACCTCGAGTTCCTCGGCCCGGCTGGCTTCGCCACTCCCGACGACCAAGAGATGCTCGAGCTGTGCCAGCGCGCCTACGCGACGAACCGGTTCGTCGAGTGGAACGACCTGTCACGCGGCATGAGGACCGAGGAATCGCCGGCGCCCGCAAAGCAGGACGAGCTCCAGATGCGCACCTTCTGGCGGCGCTGGAAGGAGTTGATGTCGGCGAGCGAGGGGGCGCTCGCATGAGCGCCGTCATGCCCGAGCGAGCGGAGAAAGTCGACGCCTCGGCGGCGGCAGCCGGCGCGGCAGAAGCACGCCCGATCCGGGCCGAAATCGAAGAGTTCCTCTTTCACGAGGCGGCGCTGCTCGACGACTGGAAGGTCGCCGACTGGGCGAAGCTCTTCACCGACGACGGCGAGTACATGGTGCCGCCGACCGACGACCCGCACGCGGATCCGAAGACGACGCTGTTCCTCATCTACGACGACCGCCATCGCCTCGAGGAGCGCGGGAAGCGCCTCATGAGCAAGCAGGCGCACGCGGAGTTCCCGCACTCCCGGACCGTTCACCTGTACGGCAACGTGCGCATCCTGGAGAGCGATCCTGCCGGCGAGACGACGGTGCGCTGCTCGTTCCTTGTCTCGCGCAACCGCGGCGCGATCAGCGAGACCTACCCCGGCCACATGCTCTTCCGGCTGGTCCGCATCGACGGCCGCTGGCGGATCCGCCTGAAGCGTGCCGAGCTCGCCCTCGAGGTGCTGCGGCCGCACGGCAAGGTCAGCATCATCCTGTGAGTACGACCGGATGATGCCAGCGCCCCGCGCCGCGATCGTTACCGGAGTCGCGATGGGCATCGGCGGCATCGGCCGGGCCATCGCCGAGCGCCTCGCCGACGATGGCATGGCGGTTCTGATGGCCGACCTCGACCCGAAAGTCGCCGAGGTTGCCGCCGTCATGGCCGAACGACACGGCGACGCCGCGCGCTTTCGTGCCTTTGCCGGCGACCTGTCGGTCGAGGGGAATGTACAGGCCATGGTGGGGCAGGCCATGCAGGCGTTCGGCCGCATCGACGTCCTCGTCAACAACGCCGGCAGCGGTGTCATCCGCCCGTTCCTCGAGCACGACGCCGAGTCCTTCGACGCAACACTGAAGCGAAACCTGTGGACCACGATCTGGTGCTGCCACAAGGTGCTGCCGCACATGGTCGCGTCCAACCACGGCCGGATCGTCAACATCGGCGCCGACTCGCTGCGGACCGGGATTCCTCAGCACGCCGGCTACAACGCCGCCAAGGGCGGTGTCGTCGGCATGATGGTCGGGCTGGCCAAAGAGTTCGCGGCGTATGACATCACCGTCAATACCGTCTCGCCCTGCGTCGTCAACACCGAGCGGCACCGCGCCCGTCTCAAGGACGACCCAGCGCTCGCCAACGCCTTCGTCCAGGTCGTGCCGAAGGGTCGGGGCGTCGAGATGCGCGAGATCTGTGACATGGTGAGCTTTCTTGCGCGCGCCGAGTCGGCCTTCATGACCGGCCAGGACATCAGCCTGAATGGCGGCAGCGCGATGCCTTGAACGGCCCGCCAGGAGATCTCGAAATGATTCGCTTCAATCGCCTGGGCTATGTCGCCCTCAACGTCGCCGACCCCGACCGATCGGTCGCCTTCTATCGCGACCAGGTCGGCCTCCAGGTCGTCGACGGGCCCGCCGCCGACGTGCGTTACCTGCGCTGCAGCGACAAGCACCACGACATCGCCCTGTACCGCGGCGTGCCCGGTCTCAAGCGGATCGGATTCGAGCTCGAGTCGGAAGCCGAGTTCGCGCCGCTCGAAACGGCGCTGCGAGCCGCCGGCCGACCGTGCTTGCCGATTCCCGGCGAGGACTGCCGAGCGATGGGGATCGGGCCCGGGCTGCGGACGAGCGAACCCGTGACCGGCGCGACGCTCGACTTCTACGCGCTCATGCAGCCGTCGCAGGCGCCGCCATTTGCACCCACGGTCGCCAAGATCCTCCGCCTGGGCCACCTGGTGCTGAAGTCGACCGACTTCGACGCCTCGGTGCGCTTCTTCACGGACGTGCTCAACTTCAGGATTTCCGATTCCATCGACAAGACGGTGACCTTCCTGCGCTGCTGGCCGAGCCCGTACCACCATTCGCTGGGCATCGGCCAGGGACGCGGCAAGAGCGGGCTGCACCACGTCGCGCTGATGGTGCACGACGCCGACGACATCGGCCGCGGCTACTGGCGTCTGCAGCGCGAGGAGATCCCGGTGGTGCACGGTCCTGGCCGCCATTTGCCGTCGGGCAGCATGTTCCTTTACTTCCTCGACCCGGACGGCTTGACGATCGAGTACACGTTCGGCATGGAGGAGTTTCCCGAGGAGGCAGCGCGCGAGCCGCGCCTCCTGCCGCCCGTCCCGGAGTCGAACGACATCTGGGCGTCGAAGCTCGACCCCCGCAAGTCGGCGGTCGGCGAGATCGAGAGGACTCTATGAACGCTTTGCCGAACACTGCGGACAAGCCCTTTGCCAGCATCTGGAGCGACCTGCAGGGCGTCCCTTTCGAGCAGGCCTATGTCGACGCCGCCGGCGTGCGGACGCGCTACCTGCACGCCGGCACGAAGGGCAGGCCGGCACTGATCTTCATCCACGGCACGGGCGGCCACGCCGAGGCGTATGTGCGCAACCTCGCGGCGCACGGCGAGCATTTCGACGTCTACGCGCTGGACCTGCTCGGCCACGGCTTCACCGCCAAGCCTGACAAGCCCTATCTGATTCCCGATTACCTGGCGCAGCTCGTCGGCTTCATGGACGCACTCGGCCTCGACAAGGCGTCGCTGTCAGGCGAATCGCTCGGCGGCTGGGTCGCCGCCCATTTCGCGGTGCAGCATCCGCAACGCGTCTCGAAGCTCGTCCTCAACACGGCGAGCGGCGACAAGGTCAACCGCGAGGCATTGGCTCGCTTGCGCGAGATGTCGATCGCGGCCGTCGAGGATCCCTCGTACGAGCGCATCAAGGCCCGCCTGGAGTGGCTGATGCATGACAAGTCGCATGTCAACGACGACCTCGTGAAGAGCCGGCAGGCGATCTACGCGCAGCCGTCCATGAAGAAGGCCATCCACTCGATCCTTGCCTTGCACACGCCCGAGGCGCGCGAGAGGTGGGCCATCACGCCAGAGCAGTGGCGGGGGCTCGACAGGCCGACGCTGGTCCTTTGGACCGACCACGACCCGACCGCGACGGTCGAGGTCGGGCAGCAGCTCGCCGACGCGATCCCCGGCTCGAAGTTCGTCGTCATGACGGGCTGCGGACATTGGCCGCAGTACGAAGACGCGGCCGAGTTCAACCGGCTCCAGATCGAGTTCCTGCGGGATGGCTGAGTCCGAGGGCTTGGCATGAGCAGCTATCCGGAGCCCGGCTGGCGCGCCCTTTTCGAGGTCGACTTCATCGAGGCCGGGACGCCGCAACGCGTCCTGGTGGACGGTCTGCCGCCCCTGTGCATCGTTCGACTCGACGACGACAGCGTCCACGTCATCGCCGACACATGCACGCACGGCGAGGCATCGCTCGCCGACGGCTTCGTCGAAGGCGACCAGATCGAATGCCCCTGGCATTCCGGCAAGTTCTGTGTCCGTGACGGTCGCGCCACCGCGATGCCGGCGAGTGAGCCAATTCGCGTCTACCCCGCTCGGGTCATCGAGGGGCAGGTGTGCATCGAGTCCGGACCGGCGTCATGAGCAAGCCTTTCACGTTGGATGGCGGCGGCAGCCGTGCCCGGAGAGGGGTGGTCTTCGCGCTTGCATCGTGCGGCGCCATGGTCGAGCGGAGCATCGCCGACGCCGCCCTTGGCATCCAGCGCGCCAACATCAAGACCGAGTAGCAGCGAGCCGCGACAACCCATGCCACAGACCACACTCGAGGAATCGACCCGCAGCCACGCCGCCGCGCTGCGCGAGGCGCAGAAGACGCGTCGTGCGATCGCGCCGATCCGGGATGTGCTCGCCGGAGCCGAGCAGGCCTATGCGGTGCAGACGGCAAACATCGATCGCGCGCTTGCCTCAGGGAGCCGAGTTGTGGGACGCAAGATCGGTCTCACCTCGAAAGCGGTCCAGGTTCAGCTGGGAGTCGACCAACCCGACTACGGCGCGCTCCTGGACACGATGGCCCTGTACGACGGCGAGGAAATCGCGTCTGGCCTGTTGATCCAGCCGAAGGTGGAGGCGGAGGTTGCGTTCGTGCTGGGTCGGGATCTGCGAGGTGAACGGCTGACGCCGGCGGAGGTGGTTCGCGCAATCGAGTTCGCGCTCCCTGCGATCGAGATCGTCGACAGCCGGATCCAGGACTGGAACATCAAGTTCCTCGACACCGTCGCCGACAACGCCTCGTCCGCTCTGTTCGTGGTCGGCAACGACCCGCGATCATTGCGCAAGCTCGACCTGCGGAGTGTTGCCATGACCATGAACAAGCAAGGCGAGGAGGTTTCGAGCGGCTCCGGCGCGGCCTGCCTGGGGCATCCGATCAATGCAGTCGTCTGGCTCGCGCGCAAGATGGTCGAGAGCGGAAGCCACCTTCGTGAAGGGGATCTGGTGATGTCGGGTGCGCTCGGTCCGATGGTGAAGGCCCTGCCAGGCGACGCTTTCGAGGCGCACATCACGACGCTCGGCAGCGTGCGTGTCGAGTTTGCGACTTAACGATGGTCTCGCGCTCCGGCTGTCTGCGCTTGAGTGGGAGACGTGCAAGCGCTCGAGCGCGACGACGCCTGTCCGGGCGAGACTCGCTTCCATGACGTGGTTTTGCGGCTCATGGGAATGACTGCTCCGCGTTAGGCGTTGAGGATTCCTTACAGCAGAACTGAGCGCACTCCTGCATCGGCACGCGTCGCTTCTCCAGCATGTCGCTCCGCTGATCTTCCGGCGTCGCCTGCGGCGGCGTTCTCCCGGGGACGCGGAGGCTCAACCCCGGCCGCGTGAAGGACCTTCTCGCCACCGCAGGTGTCGGCTTGACCTCGCAGTTCATTGAGCAGGCCGGTCGAAGCTGCTTGGCGGGCTGCTCGGCAAGATCAGTGGCGGCATCGGTACTACGCCGGCGGGGCGAAAACTGTCCACCTCGATGCTCAAGAGTGCCTATGCCACCCTTTTGAAGGAGGCGACCACTCTTCAAGCAAAGTACCTGCCGGCGATCCAGGAACGAGCCCGGACGCTGGACGGAAAAGGGTGCTCGAGATGGTGCGTGGGACGTGAACTCCAACGACGTTCATTCCATCGCCGCCGATGACACCGAAACGCACACAAGGAGCATGAACACGTGAGTACAGAACCGGGCAGAGACGTAGAGAGTGTTTATTCGAATGCGGAATTCGTAGCCAAGTTGCGGCGGTTGGCGGACTCTATAGAAGGTGGCAAGAGATTTGAGATCCAGATCGGCAGCGAGCGCATCTATGCAAACCGGCGAAATCCTTGGATCTTTCGGAGTTTCGGACACCACCAGAGCTCTAGCACGCGCGCCTGAACGCCGCCTGCGGGAACAGCGGGCCGCCAAGTAAACGAGGTCGTCTTCCAGATCGCCCCGGCCACTCACACCTTACTTATTTGGCGTGCGGCTCCCGGGCGCGGTCTATGGCTCTCGCCAGCCAAGCCGAGCCGAGCCGACGCAACTTGACCCACCGAGAAGGGGTCAAACGTACTGAGCCCGGAACACTCTTTTCCTCCATCGGAAGCGCTCGCCTCCCTTTGCGCTTCGGAGGAGCAGTCTCGGCTTTAGCCGCTACAACCTTGGGATTCTTGGTCGCCATCAAGCACCGTGAACTGCCTTGCGGCGCGTTGTGAGGTTTCCAACAAGCGAGCGCTCGAATGGTTCGGCGCTGGTCCGACCAAGGTTCGTGATGGCGGTCATGCATGGCTATCGGCACCGGGGGGCCGGCGCTTGAGTGCTCAAGATGTGGAGATATTGCGATGCGTTCCCTGTGCTCCGGGTAAACGCGATTCACCACGTGCAAGACAAGCGAGCAGACTCGACTGTGTAAAAAAGGTGTTACCGATCAAGGCCAAGAAATTGCGCGCGAGCCAGCAGGAGGAGTGTTCTTTGGTCCTTGGCCGGAAGAAGCACCGTATCGCGAGCCCTATGCAAACTCCGCTTGGGACTCGCCGGACGTCTCAACGTGCACTTGGGCGGAGGCGCCCGCATGGCTTGCGCCGGCTAGCTGTAATCCGCCGCGAACGGGGACTGTTGGAGCTTTGACTAGTCAAGGCTGACAGTTACCGGGCGACATCATTCGACCTAGGCTGCCCGCCATGGGTGCTCCACGACGAATCCTCGTCGCCGACGATCACGAGAACCTGGCCGACCTGATCACGCAATTGCTCGTGTGGGACGGCTACACGGTAGCGGCCACTTACGACGGTCTTCAGGCTTTAGAGGTCAGCCGATCCTTCCAGCCGGATCTCGCCATCGTGGACATCAACATGCCGGGCATGGACGGTTACAGCGTGGCCGCAGCGATGCGGTCCGAGCGGCCAGCCGACGACTCGCTCGTGCTGGTCGCGATGACTGCTTACTCGCAACCTAGAGACATCGCCCTGGCGAACCTCGCTGGCTTCGATCAGCACGTTGCCAAACCGGCAGACCCCACCAAACTGTGTGCTCTGGTGAACTGGCTGCTGGATCGCTGAAGCGCCGATGCAGGCCGTTCCGCGGCCTTCGTCGATCACCCTAATCTCCAGTGGACCGCTTTGGCCGACCTGTCGAGAACCCTGCAGCCGTTTGCAGTCGTCATCAAGTGCACCTGAAGGCACCCCAACGCAGCCGACTACACGGGTCACGTTCACTGTTCAGAGATTGACTCGGCCTAACACATCCCCCTGCCTCGACCCACTTGGGTGAATGTCGGACGCCCTCGTGAACGACTGCTCCTGCGGTCAAACGCTCATCATGCCTACTGTCCCAGTTCGGCCACTTGAGCTGACCCACCGCTGGGCGTCAGTCAGCGGCGCCGAGGCTTTCGAGAAGCCGAGCCTACTGGGGATCGGCGCAAGGCACGTATCTGCAGCGCCCCTCTCTATCCTCCCGCTACTGCGAGCACGTGTAGTTGGACGCCTGCCTGGCTGCGTTCACATCGTTGGCAGGGCCCGTGTAGCGCGGGTAGCGCGGGTATTCGCACAGTGGACGCGAGAACAGCGTCGCTCCTGCGGTGTCGCGCTTTTCCGCCGTCAACGTGCCGGGTGCCGTGCCCCGATCGACCCACGCATCCAACGCGGAGAGGAGGTCGACCGTGTCGGCACCAGGCCCACCGGCGCAATGGCCCACACCCGGAGCGATGTAGAAACGAACGAACTCGGTGACGTTGGCAGCGCCGCCGACCGCGTTGGTCACGTTGGTGTAGTACTCGGCAGTCGCGTTCTTGCTCAGTGCCGCATCGTTGCCTCCGTGCCAGAGCAGCAGCTTGCCGCCGCTGTTGCGGAAGGGCCGGATGTCGACGAGGGTTGCGTCGTTCAGCGCGCTCATTGCGAAAAGGGCGTTCTGGTTCTGGTCGAAGGGCGTGTACGTGAGCGAATTGACGGCCGGATCTCTGGCCAGATAGTTCTTGACGGTCGTGTCCTGAAAACGGAATTGAGCCGCGTTGTTGACGTTTCCGTTGCCGGTGACCCAGGCGGGCCAGGCCCCCGGGTCATCCTCATTGCCGGTCAGGCTCCAGCCGGCGTTGCGGAACGTGGGGCTTCCTGTCTGCACGGCATCGGTCGTCCATGAGGTGACCACGGCGAGCTGGGCATCCGACAGGCAGGTGTTGCCGGTGTCCGTTCCGCCCGGGCAGCGCAGGCTGGCGGGGTCGAAGACCGCCGGCGTGCACGCGGCCTGGTTCGAGACCACTCCGTCGACGATGCCATCGAGCCCGTCGCACGCATTGCGCACGCCTTGGGCAAGGAGCTGCGTCTTGGCGAGCGTGAACGACGTTGCGGTGGCCGCCACCGCCTTGGCAGTGCGGTTGAAATGCCCCATGAGCCCGACCCAGTTGTAGGCGGGGGCGCGGGCGATGACGCCGTCGAACAGGTTCGGGTAGCGCTGGACGTTCATGAGCGCTTCGCGGCCGCCGTTGCTGCAGCCTTCGAAATACGACCGCGCCGGCGTCCGGCCGTATGCAGTGCGGATGATCTCGGTGGCCGACGACATGACAGTCGGCGTCGAGAGGCTGCCGAACAGCTGAGCGGCGTAGGCGTCGGTGCGCGCGAAGTCGGCGCTGAACACGTTTCCGCCGCCGTGCCCGGAGTCCGAGCTCACGTCGGCGTAGCCCATGTTCAGGGCGGGGAGGTTGACGCCCGGGATAACGCCGTTGTAGCCGCCGCCGCCGCCGTAGCGCAGCTTGCCGTTCCAGGATTGCGGCAGGCGAATCTCGAAGTTCAGGCTCGGCGCGATGTTGCCCGACACCCGGCAGTACGTCGGCACGGCCCCACTCGCCGCGACTGCTGCTGCAGTGACCGTGGCGCCGGCGATGGTCTTGCCGTTGACGGCGTCGCAAGCCTGCTGGGCGCTGACCTGCTGCTCACCGGAGTCGTCGTCGTCGTGATCGGATCCGCCGCAGCCGACCAGGAGGCCGACGGCGAGGGCAGTAGAGGTCGACGCGAGGATGCGTGAGCCTCGGCTCATGTGGAGCTGTCTCATTTGGTCGTCTCCTGGGCTTCGATGTGCTCGGCCGAGTGCGCAATGGTCCTCGTGCCGGCAATGCATGTACCTTCGACCTCAGGAAAAACCCTTGCCATTGCTCACCGGCAACTCCGCTGTCCCGGCCGTAGCGGATGTCCAGTGACCACTAGCCGGAAAAACCGTCGAGCACCTCGTTGACTGGAGCTCACATGGGCTCGAGCGGAAACACCGGCCTGCGCACCTTGTCGAACCTCAGCTTGCCGCAGTCGACGTGGTGACGCCGACGCCGTCGCATTCGATGACCTCGCGCGCGACCTGGCCGAATCCCGCACGCCAGTGGATACCGCTCTTGAGGACGACATAGCGCTTCTTGCGCGGGTCTCCCCGTGCCGCGGTACATCGAGAGGGCCTCTTCAGCGCGCACGGCCTCGCCGAAGTCGAAGAAGCGCTCGGACGGGGTGGGCACCAGCGGAAACGTATTCATCTCGTGCTTGAACATGGCGAGCAGCAAGCGCATCTGTTCATGCAGGGTCAGCGACGGCACGCCGAAGGCAGCGCGTCGCAGTAGCTTTGCAACGTCCTGGCCGACGTCGCCTTGAGCATCGCGTGAGCGATCGAGCGGCCCGCCACCTCCTTGGCGATGGTCAGCAGGGTCTCGAATCGGCCGGTGTCGATGTCGACCTTCCCGGTGGCCATCGCGAACACCGCGTCGCCGTCGTCGCCCGTGTTGAACGGCTGGATGACGGCGGCGTTGCCGTTGTTCACGGCGACAGCGAGCTGCAACGCCTGGGCCTTCGTCAGCACCGCATTGGTGGCCACGACGGAAAGGGTGGTGTTCGCGTGCGGGCCGGAGCCGTCGTCCGCATCCGCGCTGGCGAGCGCGAAGCGGTAGGTGTCCAGACCACTCGACGACACGGGGATGTTGCGCACCTTCTTCAGCGCATCGCAATCCGTTTTCGAGGGAGATCTATAGCCGGCGAACTCGTTCTGCACGTTGATGAACGTCCCTCGCAACGAGCAGTCCTGCAGGTCGACCGGCGTTCCCGCGGCGTTGACGACCGCGATGACGCCGACCGTGATGCCGCCGAAGACAGCGCTCGCCGTGCCGACGCCGCCCTTGAGCGCCAGGCCGCCGAACGCTCGAGTGCCCGCGCCCGCGCCCACGTTGCCTTGGGCGACCGGCCCCGAGCGCGCAGCTTTCATCGCGGCGACGCCGAACTCTTGCGTCGGACGTGCATCGAACGCACCGCCGCGGTTGAGATCCCAGACGACGGCACCGGCCACCAGCGGGTTGACGTGGCCCGGCAGGCTCGGCATCCCGTACCTGCCTTGCTCGAGCCATTCCATGATGCCGCCGAACGCGCGCAGGCCGTAATAGCTGCCCCCGGTCATGAACGCGACGTCGATCTTCTGCCCGGCCCTGGCCGGCTGCAGGACGTCGGTATTGATCGTCCCCGGCCAGCCGCCGCCGACGTAGACGCTGCCGACGGCCTGCCCGGGTGCCCAGACCACGGTGACCCCGGTCTGGTAGTCGCCGTCGGTGCGCTCGTGATGGCCGACGAGGATGCCCTCGACGTCGGTGATCGCGTTGTTCGGCCCGTGCCGGCGCGTCTCCTGTGCGGCGGCGACAGTCGACCAGGCGATGCAAGCCATCGCGCACGCGACGAGCAACGCTGCCCGATGCGCCGCCGCGACTGCTTCCGTGCCGACTGCGTGCATGGCTGACTCCGCCGCCGGTCGAGCCGCTTCAGGGCTGCTTGACTGCAGCCAGCACGGCGTCCCAGGCGAGATCGGATGCGAATTCGGCGAGGGCCCAGTCGTTCACGCCCGCGGTGCTCTTGCCGGTGGTCACCGTGAACAGGATGTCCCCGTCGCGCGGCGTGTGGAAAGGCTGGATCGCGCGTGCCATGGAGCTGTGCACCTGGCGCCCGAGCTGGGTCAGCAGCAGCGGCGGCAGCGGGTGGTCGGTGGCGACGAGGGTGATGGTGGTGTTCTCGGTGACCGGGGACGGTGCCGGCGCTGATTCGGCAGTCGGGCGCAGCACGTCGCGCGGATGACGGCGCTCACCCGTCTCGCGGTCTTTCAGGCCGCGCACGACGCGGCCCTGGCGATCGACGACGACGCCGATCGAATTAACCACGGTCGCGACGAACACCCGCGCTCCGCCGCACATGCCGAAGGCTGCGCCCTGGCCGGCCGTCTCGCGTTCGAACTTAGGGTAATCGGGGAACTTGCCGCAGGTCGCCGAGCGCCCCGCGCCGCGGCCGCCCTGCGGGAACACACCGGGCCGTGCCGCGTGGTAGGCAGCGAGCCCGAGTGCCTTGTCCGGATAGATCGCGTTGCTTCGCGGGCCGAAGTCATAAATGATGCCGCTGCAGACAGTGGCGATCTGGCCCCAGCTCACGTTGCCCTGGCGTTGCTCGAGCATCGCGGCCGCGACACCCGTGGCCGCTTCGAGGCCGTACAACGAGCCACCGGCGATGCAGATGGCTTCCGTGAACGGGTAGCTGCCCAGCAAGCCCGGAGATCCACCGCGCACGTCCACCGCGCACCGCGCTGCCTCCGCGAAGTGGAACACCGTGCAGCCGGTCGGCCCCTCGTCGTATTCGGCGACGCCGATGCGCAGTCCGGGGAACTCGAACTGCAGTTCGGCGCCTGCGCCGGCGGATGGGATCCGAGGTTCGAGCGGTGAGCTGGCGTTCATGCTGGCGTTCATGTCTGGTGCGGAGTGGCGGATCCGCCAGCTTGCCTTCGAACATGCTAGGCGGCTACATTTGCGCCTGTCAATGGTACTTGCATATCAAACCCCCCGCGCCCGCGAACTGGGCCTGCCCTTCGGCGGTCGCACCGGAATGCACAACGCCATCACGGACGTGCCGGGGGTCGAAGTGGGGCACGTCACGCTCGTCCGGGGCGACGGCCCACTGGCCACCGGCCGCGGGCCGGTGCGCACCGGCGTCACCGTGGTGCTTCCCCGCCGCCGCTTGCATCTGCTCGAGCCGCTCCGCGCCGGCGTTCATGCGCTCAACGGCAATGGCGAGATGACGGGCACGCACTGGATCGAGGAAGCCGGCATCTTCCGCGGGCCCATCGCCCTCACGAACACGCACTCGCTCGGCATCGCCCACCAGGCGCTGGTGCGCTGGACGGTGCGCCACGGCGGCAACCGCGGCGCCTACCCGTGGCTGCTGCCCGTGGTGGCGGAGACGTGCGACCAGTGGCTCAACGACATGGACGGCATGCATGTGCTCGAGCAGCATGTGCTCGAGGCCCTCGATGCGGCGAGTCCCGGCCCCGTCGCCGAAGGCAACGTCGGCGGCGGCACCGGCATGATCTGCTACGGGTTCAAGGGCGGCATCGGCACCTCCTCTCGCGTGACGAGCGTTGCCGGCAACGACTACTGCGTGGGTGCCCTGGTGCAGGCCAACATGGGCGTGCGCGCGGCGCTGAATGTCTTCGGGGTGCCGGTCGGGCGCCGCATGCCCGTCGTGACGCCGCGGCCGCCGCGGGAACAGGGCTCGATCATCGTCATCGTCGCCACCGATGCGCCGCTGCTGCCCGGCCAGGCCAAGCGCCTCGCGCGCCGCGCGGCCCTCGGTGTGGGCCGCACCGGCACGGCGTCGGGAGACGGCTCGGGCGACATCTTCCTTGCCTTTTCCACCGCATCCGACATGCCGGCGGATGCGCAGGGGCTCTGCCACGCAAGCTATCTGCCGCACCACCATCTCGATCCGCTGTTCGAGGCCGTGGTCGACTCGGTGGAGGAAAGCATCGTCAACGCGCTCGTCGCCGCACGGACGATGGTGGGTCGCGACGATCACCGCGTCGAGGCCATCGACGCCGCCGAACTGCTCGCGCTCGTGCGCGCCGCGCATCCCGCACCGCCATGAAGGCAGCGAACACGGCGCCCTTGCTCGCCCGCATCGAAGAAGCGACCCCGCGCATGACGCGCTCGGAGAGGCTGCTCGCGGCGTATCTCACCGCTCACCACGGCGAGCTCGCGCTGGAGACCGCCGCCTCCGTGGCGCGGAAGGTGGAGGTGAGCCCGATGACGGTGGGCCGCTTCCTGCGCACCCTCGGCTACGCGCGCTTCGACGAGCTGCGGCGCGACGTCAGCCGCGCGCGCAACGCGCCGGCCTGGCACGTGGGCGACCGCTACGAGCAGTTCGCGCGTGGCGCCGAACCGCTGGAGGCGACGCTTTCGGCCAGCCTGGAACGCGAGATGAGCGCGCTGATGGCTGTCTACCACCTGGCTGCGGACAGGCGGTGGCAGAAGCTCGCCAAGAACATTGCCTCCGTGAAGGAGGTGTATGTCGCGGGATTCCAGACCGTGCGCGGAGTCGCCATGGACTTCGCCGCGCGGCTCGAATACGTCCGCGACGGGGTGAGGTTCCTCGACGGTGCCAACGGGACGTATGCGGAACTGTTCGCCCGCGCGGGCCAGGCGAAGCGGCAGGTCGTGCTGGTCGACATCCGCCGCTACGCCCGCCATGCGCGGCTGCTGGCCGAAGCTGCTTCGCAGGCTCGCGTGCCCGTGGCCGTGATCACCGACGCGCATTGCCACTGGGCCCGGCCTTTCACGGCCGATGTGTTCCACGTCAACACGGAGGTCGGGCTCTTCTGGGACAGCAATGCGTCCATCACGAGCCTGCTCAACCTGCTCACGAACGCAGTGATCGGCCACCTCACGCCCGGTGTCGGGCGGCGGGCCAAGCAGCTGGAAGACCTGCAGGATCGGTTCGGAGCCTTCCTGGACTGAATGGCTGAGTCCCGGGTGGCGCGGCAGGCGGGCTACTCCACGTCCGCCAGCTGGTTGAGGAGAACCTTGATGTTTTCCTGGATCGCGCGCTCGCTGGCGACGCGCCTTCGCTGTCCGGCCGTGAAGCCGTCGCCGGATGTCGCACTGCCCACGGCGAGCACGGGCAGGTCCTGTGCGGGCCCGCTGGGGCCCGTCAGCTTGTATTGCACGTCGGACGTCACGTGCAGATCGGCGCTGCCCAGGGGCTGCTCGAGCTGGCGCAGTTCGGCCGTCAGCTTGTACCGGGCGGCAGCGCCGTCGGCAGCCAGGTAGCCGGCGCGGGACAAGGTGTCTTCGAGCGCTTTCCTGAACGCGGTGTTGTGGTCCGGTGCGACGTCCTTCGCGGCGGTCACGGAGGTCACGGTCACCGAGCCCTTGAGCTTCGGGTTCACCTGGACGGCGTCGCTCGTGACCGTCATGCCCGCAGGGGTCGGCGCGGTCGCGCATCCGCCGAGGCCGATCATTACGACGGCCGCGCCCGATAGGCACAGCAGTTTGACGGCTTGTCTCACGGTGAATCCCTTCGTCGGGTTGCTCGGATGGTTCGTGGCAGGGGAAGCAATCGAGTCAGGCGCCGGCTTCTGCCTGGAACAAAGCTTGCAGCTGTTGCTGGTGTCCGTGCCCTTGACTTGCTGCGCGAGCAAATGATAGGGTAGACCACAGCGGGCTCGCAAGTGCTATCTGGCTAACATGAACATCGCGTGCCGACGAAGGTTGCAGCGCGGTCCCTGATTCATCGGCAATGCGCAAGGCGCAAGGCGTGAGGAGCAAGACATGTCTTACGGCAACACGATGACCCGCCCTGGCTTACGGGCGATCCTGGCGGCCGCTGCGCTGGCTCTGTCGGCCGGCGCGGCGCACTCGCCGGCGCAGGCGCAGCCGGCGCAGAAGGCGATCTTCTGGGGCCTCGGCGGCGACATCGACTTCATGGACATCCATCGGGCGTCCAGCGCCGCATCCTGGCGCTACCTCGAACTTGCCTATGAGCCGCTGCTCACGGTCGACAGCGACGCGAAGCTCCAGCCGCTGCTGGCCGAGAGCTGGCGGCAGACCTCGCCCACCACGTACGAGTTCACCATTCGGCAGGGAGCGAAGTTCTCCAATGGCCGCCCTGTGGTGGCCGACGACGTGGTCGGCAGCTTCGCGCGCCTGTCCGGCCAGGAGATGAACCCGGCCGGCGTCGCGGCGGCAACGACCGACGAGGACAAGAAGAAGGCGAGCAACAAGATCACGTCGTACTGGGCGAAGCAGCTGGGTGACTTCAAGTCGCTCGTTGCCGTCAACGACCGCACGGTGCGGATCGAGCTGGCACAGCCGAACGCCGCGTTCTTGGGTGCCGTGGCCCACATCAACAGCTCCATCATTCCCATGAAGGAGTTTCGCGACGGCTCGTTCGACCCGATGAAGCGATTCCTGGGTACCGGCCCCTTCATGCTTTCGGTGCACAAGCCCAAGGAGAGCTGGGTCTTCACGCGCAACCCGCACTACTGGCGCGCCGGCTACCCGAAGGCAGACGTGCTCAACGTCGCGATCATCCCGGACGAGGCAGCGCGGCTGGCCGCGCTTCGCGATGGCCGCATCGATTTCGCAGGGTTCACCAACCCGGACATCAACCGGCTTACGCACGGCGACAGCAGGCTCGTCGTCACGCCGCAGCAAACGCCGAACTTCTACCGCCTGGACATCAACGCCCTCGGGGAGAAGTCCGCGTTCAGGGACAAGCGTCTGCGACAGGCCCTGAACCTGGCGATCGACCGCGACGCCATTGCCAAGATCGTCTTCGCCGGCTACTCCCGCCCGGAGTACCCGATTCCCGCGGTATTCGGCAAAAGCGCCTGCCGCGACCTGGACAGCTACAAGCTTCCGCGGCCCGAGCGGCTGAAGAAGGCGCGCGAGCTGATGGCCGCGGCCGGCAAGACCCGGGTCGACTTCGAGCTGATGACGAACCCCGGCGATCCGGCGTACTCGAAGATGGCGCAGCTCATGCAACAGAATCTGCGCGAGGTCGGCATGCATGCCCGGATCCAGCAGGTCGCCGTGCCGGATTTCATCGACCGTGTGTGGACCAAGAACCAGTTCGAGGTGGTGACCAGCTGGATGGCCGGCTTCACCGACCCCGGCATGGTCCCCCTGTGGTGGAACCCCAAGACCGCGGTCTGGAACCGGATGTACTTCGAGGACGTGCCGGCGATGAACGCCGCGCTCGACAAGCTGACCGCCGCTCCGATCGGTCCGCAACGCGACGCCGCACTGGTCGAGGCTTGCCGCCTCATCGATGACGGAGCCAACCTTCTGGCGCTCGTGACGAGGGTGGATTTCATCGTCCATCGACCCGACCTGATCGACATCAAGCTGGACCGGGTCGTGCCGGCATCGAACTACAACCACATGCAGGAATTCGCCACCAAGCGCAGCCAGTAATCCGGCGGGCAGAGTCGCCGGGCGCCCCACGGCACGCGGGCCCAGTATGAGATTCGTCTACTTCCTCGTGCCGAGGATCGCCGTCGCGCTGCTGACGATGTTCGGGGTCTCGCTGCTGGTGTTCTTCTGCCTGCGGCTCTTGCCCGGCGGCTTTGCCGACCTGGTGCTCGGACCCTTCGCCGACCCGGTCACCAAGGCCGAGATCGCCAGGCGGTTCGGCCTCGACCAGCCCGTGTTCGTCCAGTTCTTCAGGTGGCTCGGGGCCGTGCTTTCGGGCGACTTCGGGGTGTCCATGGCCGACCAGAGCGATGTGCTCACGCAGTACGCACGTCGGCTGCCCGCAACCGCCCAGATCGCCATCGTCAGCCTCACCATCGGGGTCGCGCTGGGCGTTCCGCTGGGCGTGCTTGCCGCGGTGGCGACCGGAAGCGGAAAGCAGGGAACGGCGGTCCGCCTGCTCGGCGCCTTCGGCATCAGCGTGCCGGAGTCGGTGATCGCCACCGCCCTCATCTTCATCTTCTCGTACTGGTCGCTCGGGCTGCGCGTCGGGGGGTACGTGCCGTTCACGCAGGACCCCTGGGCCAACATCCTGGTGATGACCCTTCCGACCGTTTCACTGGGGATCCTGATCATGTCGGTGTTCATCCGGGTCACGCGCGATTCGGTGATGCGCGTGATGACGGAGGGCTACATCCTGGCCGCCGTCGCCCGCGGCGAGACGCCGTGGCAGATCGTGCGGCATCACATCCTCCGCAATGCGTCGATCCCGGTCGTCACGCTGATCGCGATCTACTTCGCCGGCCTGATGGGCGGTGTGGTGGTGGTGGAGCGGCTCTTCACGATCCCCGGCGTGGGCTATTACTTCCTCGTCTCGCTCGAGGCCCGCGACTTCGCCATCGTCCAGGCCGGGGTGCTGCTGTCCGCGTTTTTCATCATCGCCATGAACATGCTCTGTGACGTGGCCTACGCAATCATCGATCCGCGCATCGGGGCCAAGAGATCCTCCACCTGATGCTAGCGATCAGGGACAACGCCGTATTGCGCAGGGTCGTTGCCGACCGGCTCGGGCTGACGGCGGCCGTCCTGCTCGTGGCCATCATCCTGGTCGGAGCGCTCGCGCCGTACCTGCCCGTGGGCGACCCCGAAGCGATCGGGGCGGCGGAGCGGTTGATGGCTCCCAACAGCCAATACCTGCTCGGCACCGACGACCTCGGGCGGGACTTCCTGCCCCGCGTGCTGGGCGGGATCAGCACCACCTTTCTCATCTCGTCGCTGGCGGTCCTGATCATGGCCGTGATGGGCACCCTCATCGGCATCGCAGCCGCCTACTACGGCGGTACCTTCGATGCCGTCGTCGCCCGGCTGGCGGATGTGCTCTTCGCCTTTCCGGCGCTGGTCTTCGGCTTGCTGATCTCCGCCATCATCGGGATGGGAAACACGGCTGCCATCATCGTCATCGTGCTGGACACGCTCCCCCGCTTCGTCCGCGTCATCCGCGGGGTGACGCTGTCCGTCGCGGAGCGGGACTTCGTGGTCTCCAGCCTCATCGCGGGCGGATCGTCGCTGCGCGCGATGATGGTCCACATCCTGCCCAACGTCATGGGCGTGGCGATGATCCAGCTCACGTTCTCGCTCTCCGTCGGCATGCTCATCGAAAGCGGACTCAGCTTCCTGGGTTTCGGTGTCCAGCCACCGGCGGCCTCCCTCGGATCGCTGCTGCAACAGGGCACGGTCTACCTCACCACGGCCCCATGGCTCGCGCTGGTTCCGGGTTTGATGCTGGCGCTGTGCATCGGCTCGGTGCAACTGCTGGGCGACACGCTGCGCGACGCCCTGGATCCGCTGCGCGGACGCGACCTGACATGAGTGCCCGCATCGAGGTCCAGGACCTCCGCGTCTCGTATGGCTCCGGCGACGGCAGTGTCTGCGCCGTGGACGGTGTCGGTCTGACCGTCTCCGCTGGCGAGAGCCTTGGCATCGTCGGCGAAAGCGGCTCTGGCAAGACGACCGTCGGGATGGCGATCGGAAAGCTGCTGCCCCCCAACGCCCGGTTCGATGCCGGCGACATCTTCGTCGAAGGACAGTCCGTCCTGCGCAGCAGCTCCGAACAGCTGCGCGCATTGCGACGCGACAAGCTGGGTTTCGTGTTCCAGAACCCCATGACGGCGCTGGATCCGACCATGCGTGTCGGGCGGCAAGCCGGGCTGCTGATCGGCGAAAGAGACGACAGCCCCGCGGTGCACGAACTGCTGCGGCGCGCCAAGCTCGACGACCCGAAGCAGGTGGCCACGAAGTTTCCGCACGAGCTTTCCGGCGGCATGGCCCAGCGCGTCGTGATCGCGCTGGCGATCGCGCGCAAGCCCTCGGTGGTAATCGCCGACGAACCCACCGCGTCCCTGGACGCCTCGATCAAGGGCGCCATCCTCGAGCTGCTGATGGCGCTCGGCAGCGACACGGGCGCCAGCCTCGTCATCATGAGCCATGACCTTCGCAGCGTGGCGCGACGTTGCGATCGCATGGCCGTCATGTACGGCGGCCGCATCGTCGAATCGGGTGCCAGCAGCGACGTGTTCGAGAGGCCGTCTCATCCCTACACACAGGCGTTGATCCACGCCCAGGCCGGCAATGAAAAGCCCGGAGAACGTCTTCGCACGATCGCCGGCGTTCCCCCCCTGCTGCGGCACCGGGCGACCAGCTGCACGTTCGCCCCGCGCTGCCCTCACGCCCGGGATCTCTGTCGCACGGAGCGGCCCGACGAAAGGCAGCTGGGGGATCGGCGCGTCGCCTGTCACTTCGTGACCGAGCAGGGGCTGGCACCTGTGCTCACACCCACCGAGGCCGCATAGTGGAGCCCCTCGGACAGACCGCGCACGATCCCATCATCAGCCTCACGGATCTGGCCGTGACCTACCGCACGGGGCCGGTATGGAAACGCGTGGCCGTGCCCGCCGTCAAGGGCGTGTCGCTGCAGATCCGGCCCGGTGAGACCCTGGGCCTGGTCGGTGAGTCGGGGTCGGGCAAGACCACGCTGGGTCGGGTGATGCTCGGCCTGGTGAGGCCGAGCTCGGGGAAGTTCCTGTTCCAGCAGCAGCCGTTCCATCCTGGCCTGCGCAGGGCAGGTGCGCTTTCCGTCGTGTTCCAACATCCCGAGTGGGCGCTCAACCCTCGCTTGCGCTGCGCGAGCTCCATCGCGGAACCGCTCGACATCCAGCACATCGGCAATCGTGCCGAGCGACAGCAAAAGGTCGCGGCCATGCTCGCCCAGGTGGGGCTCGAACCTGCGCTCGCCACCCGTTTTCCCGGGGAGCTGTCGGGTGGCCAGCGGCAGCGCATGGCCATCGCACGCGCACTCATCACGCATCCGCGCTTCGTCGTTTTCGATGAGGCGGTCAGCGCGCTCGATGTCTCGATCCAGAGCCAGATCCTGAACCTGATCCGAGATCTCCAGGAGGAGCACGGATTCGCGGCGCTCTTCATCTCGCATGACCTGGCGGCCACGCGCTACGTTTCCGATCGCATTGCGGTGATGCGCACAGGGGAGTTCGTGGAAGTGGCGCCGGCGGCCAGGTTCTATGCGTGGCCGGACCACCCCTACAGTCGTTCGCTGCGCGAAGCCATCTTGTGAACGTGACCACCATGAGAAGTTCCGATCGCCTCCTCGCTGCAACCGGTTCGCCCTACGAGCGCGGCGTCGCCCAGGGCCGCGCGTTCCGCCACGCCATCGCCGGACACAGCGAAGCGCTGCTCTCCGTCTGGCGCAAACAGGGCATCGACGACCCGATCGAGCACCGGGCGCGGCTCTTGCGCGAGACGCGGTTCGAAGAGGCCATCGAGCGGCACACGCCCCATCTCCTGCGCGAGGTCGAAGGCATCGCCGCCGGCAGTGGACTCTCGCGCGCAGAGGTCTATGCACTGCAGCTTCTCGATGAAGAGTGGGCCTTTCGGCGGCGGCTGAAAGACGGGCCGGGGCTGCAGAAGTGCAGCGCCTTCGCGGTCCGCAACGATGCCGCCGGGGTGACCTGGATCGGGCAGAACATGGACCTGGGGGCTTACACCGACGGCTTGCAGCGACTCGTGCAACATGCCTCGTGCGACGGCCGACCTGGCGCGGTGATCGTGACGATTGCAGGCATGCTGGGGCTGCTCGGGGTGAACGATGCCGGTGTCGGTGTGTGCGTCAATTCGATCCCGCAGGTCCCTTCGGCGGCCGAAGGCGTGCCGGTCGCCTTCGTCGTCCGCCACCTGCTGGAAGCGCGCTCGGCCGCCGAGGCGAGCGATCGGTGCCGACGGCTGCCTCATGCGTCGAACCAGCACTACCTCATTGCCGACGCATCGCTGATCGTGTCGCTGGAGGCGTCGTCGGAGGAGGTGGTGGAGCTCCCGCTCCCCGCGCCTGATCGGGCGCTGCACACCAACCATCCCCTCGCGCGCGGTGCCCGCTATCCCGAAGGTGAGGAGAACTCCGTGGCGCGGCTGCGCTCGCTCGATCGCCGGCTGGGGCATGGAAGCCCGGTGCTTGCCGATCTGCAAGGCGCGCTCGCCTCGTGTGACGACGAGCGCCACCCGGTTTGCCGCTTGCGCACCGACGAGCTCGGCCCGACCAGCTTCACGACCGCTTCCATGATCAGCGCGCTGCATGGCAAGGCGGCGCCGGTCGAAGGCTGGGTCAGCTTCGGCCCGCCGAGCCAAGGGGACTTTCGCGCTTTCACGCTGAACGTGGGTGGGGCTGCGACTTCATGAGTCATTTGCGTTCGCTTCCGGGCAACTGCTGAGCGGCGCAGATCGTGGACGCCCGATGCACGGACTCGAGTGGTCAGCCTGATGTCCATCGCCGACCGATCCTCTGACCCACCCTATTGCCCGCGTGTCGTCGCCTCGCCCTTTCGTTCTCGCTGTTCTCGGCATCGCGGCGCTGTGTGCGCTCGATGCGGCGGTGAAGGAGCTGACGCGGTCGTACCCCGTGGCTTATGCCGTGCTCGGTCGCTACGTGTTCGGCACCGGCTTCGCCCTGGCGGTCTGGTGGTGGCAAGGCCGGCCGAGGCTGACGCGGGAAATGGTGCCCGCTCACGTGTTGCGCGGCACCCTGATCACCGTCACCGCCTTCCTCTTCTTCTTCGCCCTGACGCGGCTCGGCCTCGCCGAGGCGATCACGCTCTCGTTCATCGCTCCGCTCCTCATCCCGCCGCTCGCCCATCTGTTTCTGGGCGAGAAGATGCGGGGGCCGGTGGTCCTGGCTGCGTTCGTGGGCTTTGCCGGCGTTCTGGTCACGGTCCAGGGCGCGCCGCGCTTCGATGGCGAGCGCGCCCTGGCGCTGGCCGCCATCCTCGCCGCGGCGCTGACGTATGCACTGGCGGCGATCGTGATGCGGGCGCGCGCCGCCAAGGACGGCTCCACCTTGCTCACCTTGACGAGCGCAGTCATCCCGATGGTGTTGCTGTCGCCTGCGGCGGTCGGCGCACCCTTGCCGACGTGGTCGGCCTTGGGCTTGGCGGTACTCGCCGGCTTCTTGGGAAACCTGGGCATTCAGTTGCTCGCCCGCGCCTATGCCGAAGCGGAAGCGCAGGCACTCGGCGTGCTGGAATTCACCGCGCTGCCCTGGGCGGCGCTGTTCGGATGGCTGTTCTTCGATGAAGCGGTGCGGCCCCAGGTGTGGCTCGGCGCCTTGGTGATCTTCGCCGCGTGCTGGTGGGTGGGACGCGCCGAACGCAAGCCTCCGGCGATCCTGCCGACGCCCCAGTAGGCCACGGGGCTGGACATGCAGCGCGTCATCGCAAGGCATTGGCGGGAGCACCGCGCGGCAGCAGGTCGTCGCGCCAGACCAGCGCGATGGAGGCGACGAAGGTCATGCCGACGCCGACATAGACCATCACCAGTCCGTGAAACCCGATGGCCGTGATGAGGGGCCCCGACGCCAGCAAGCCGAGCGGCAGCGTGTAGATGGCCAGCATGCGCACGCCCATCACGCGTCCGCGGAAACGCTCGTTGCTCGTGCGCATCAGGATGATCGCCATGGCAAGCATGCTCAGGCTCTGGGTCAGGCCTGCGCCGACATAGAGCGCCATGGCCGCGGGCGCGCCGATGGGCAGCGCCAGACCCAGCAAGCACAGGTACCAGGCCGCACAGGCGACCAGCATCGTGCGCGCCGGCCGCAGGTGAACGCCGAAGGCGCTCATGCCGAGCGATCCCAACAGGGCACCTGTCGAAAAGCTGGCCACCAGCCAGCCCAGGCCTTGCTGATCCATGCCGAAGACGTCGCGTGCGATGTAGGGCATGAGTCCGCCACTCAGCGGGAACGCGCTGAGGTTGACCAGCGCCGCCAGCGACATCGCCGCACGCAGGCGGGGCGTGTGCCAGACGTGTTGCAGGCCTGCCAGCAGGTCGCGCCAGGGCAGCGCCGGCCGGGGCAGCGCTGCGGGCGGGACGTGCAGCGCGCCGGCCGCGTGCACCTCGGTGCCGTGCGCCGCGGCTGGTGCGCTCGGCGCCCTCCGCTGCACGCCGCCGGAACGTAGCGTCAACGCCATGCCGGTCAGGTAGAGCGCGACGATGAGCACATAAGCGCTCCCCATGCCCAGGCCGGCCATGAACCCTGCTCCGGCCAGGGCACCGCCGATGCGCGCCGAATCCTGCGTCGTGCGCGAGATCGACATGGCCGCCACCAGCTGCACCGGTGCAACGGTGGCGCTGACCAGGGCCGTTCGCAGGCCGATGTCGGACGGCTTGATCAGTCCGACGAGAAAGGCGACGACCAGGACGCTCGAGGGGCTCAGCCTGTCGGCGGCGATCAGCACGAGGATCACCCCGGCCAACAGGGCATAGCTTGCCCGCATGCCCGCCAGCACCTGGCGCAGGCCCCAGCGGTCTCCCAGCGTACCCAGCAGCGGCGACAGCAGAGTGCCCACGTACATCAGGGCGCCGAAGAGCGTCAGCTGCACCACCGAGCCGGACTCCACCAGCACGTACCAGCCGAGGATGATCGTCTCCATCTCCAGCGCCCACGCCGTACACAGGTCGGCAGGGAACTGGTAGCGGAAGCTGCGCGTGCCGAAGGGCGCCAGGGCGGGCCTGCGGGCCATCATCGGCACGGCAGGCACGTGTCGCAGAGGACGCGTGGACCCGGCCGCGACGTGCTATCCGATGCGGTTCGGACGCCGCAAGCCGGCGGGCGCGACTTCGGGAGCGGCGCGTGCATCCGATGCATGCCCGATTGTGGGTTGAAGGCGAGAGATCGAGGGAACCTGGTTCCGGTTCACGGCTGCGCGGCTATCGCTACCTTCCGCGGCAGTAGAGGCCTTGTCGATGTGCGTCCAAGACATCGGTGACGCCGGGGATGGCCTGACCCATCGCGGCGACGGCGAAAGTGAGCCGGTCGCGGTCCCAGCGTGCGAGCTGGTGCGGGATGCTGACGATGATCGGGGTCGCCATGCGCACAAGGTTGTCGCGAAGCGGCGGGCTACCGTCGCGCGCGTTTCCTGGCGACCCTTCTGCCCCCCCTTGCTTCTGCCCCCCTGCTAGCGGCTGCCGACTCCCGACTGAGCCGCCTCCCGAACGGTCGCCTTCGCGTCCATCGGCAGGATGTAGCCCGCCTTGACGTTGTCGAAGGCCGCCTTGATGACCTTGGCCATGTAGTCGGCCTGGCTCGGGTAGAGCTGCTGCAGCGTCTGGTCCGGCAACGGGTCGCTGTAGCCCCAGCGGTCGCACGCGCCCGGGCCGAAGTTGGTGCCACTGCTCACGGCAGTCGGCACCTCCACCGCCGCGAGCCGGATGCCGCCCTTCGCCATGCCGAACTGGTCGCGCACGAGCTCCCGAGGGTTGGCCCCCGGCACGAACTCGAGCGGCGGGGCCGAAGGCATGGGTCTGCCGTCCCTGACCCACTCGTTCAGGTAGTCGATCGCCGCCGCCATGACGTGATGGAAAGGCACGGCGCTGCCGGGCGGCATGAAGGTGCAGTTGAGGCTCGCCTCCACGTTCGTGCCGATGTCGCGCAGCTGGAGCAGGACGCGGCTGATGTACGCCTTGCGGTCGTTGTGCGACGTGCCGGCCACTTCCCAGGTGCGGAACAGCGCCGCGTCGGGCCGGCGCACTGGAAACTCGAGGGCACGGACGTCGTACTCGGAGAGGATCTTCGCCACCGGGACGAGGAGGTCCTCGCGAACGGCGTTGCCCAGCGAGCCGTGCAGGGCGAACGCGTCGACCACGCGCGCCAGCGGATGGACCTGGTTGATGTAGCCGACGAGGCGCATCGCCGACTGCGAGTGCCCGGTCGCGATGACCCGCTGCGCCCGGAGCGGTCCGAGCGGAGCCGTGCCGCTCGGCTGGCGGATCGCCTGCACGGCCTGGGAGAAGATGTCGTGCTGCAGCGCGTCGTTGGTGAACGTCTCGGTGCCGTCGGCGTTGCGCCGGCTCACGTCGAGGTCGCCGTAGCGGGCCGGGCTCCAGGTGCGCAGCCGGTTGACGCCGATGCGCTGCACCGAGACGCCCACCCAGGCATAGCCGCGCCGCAGCAGGTGCTCGTCCATCTGATAGAAGGTGTTCTCCATGTCGAGGCCGTTGGTCACGTTGAGCCATTCGACGACGACGGTGCCGTTGAAGGGCGTCGCGACGGGCCGGCGCACGAGCATGCGGGTGCGGTAGGGGTGCGCCCCATCGACGAACGTGGCGGTCTCCAGGGGCGGCGTGGTGGTGTAGCGATTCGCCGTGCCCTCGAAGACGAACTCCTCCTCGACGTAGCCCCAGGCGGCCAGGTCCACGTGGGTGGCGAAGAACGGATAGTTGCGCGAGGGATCGCCCGGAGCGGCGGTCGACGGGATCGGGCCGCTCACCGTCGGGTTGGGAACCTGAGCCATGGCAAGGCCGGCCATGAAGGTCGCGACAATCGTGACGCCGAGCGTTCGGAAGAGTCTCATCTGTCTCTCCTGCAGGTGGACAGCGACGGCGCGCATCAGGGACGGCGATCGCAAGGTTCGAGGCAATGTATGTCGCGCGCTCAACCCTGTCGGGATCAGGTGCTTGCAAGCCGCATCGGTGGCGTCCTACGCCTCGCTCTTCCGCATGCCGACAGACCGGCGACCGGGCATTCAGGACAGTGATCGGCCGGAAGGAGTGACAACGTTCCGACGCGCGTGTGCAGCGTGCGCGGCTGGGACAGCACGATGCTGATCGTTTGCGCGCATTGCCTGAAGACCAATCGGGTGCCGGATGACCGCACGACCGAGGACCCGACATGCGGCCACTGTCACCAGCTTCTGCTCGGGCCGAAGCCCGTGACGCTCGACGACGCGAGCTTCGATGCGGTCGTCTCCAGGACCGAGTTGCCGGTGGTCGTCGACTTCTGGGCCGATTGGTGCGGTCCGTGCCGCGCCATGGCACCGGAGTTCGCGAAGGCCGCGGCGCAGCTGAAGGGCAGGGCGTTGTTCGCCAAGGTGGACAGCGATCGAAGTCCGCAGACTTCGTCCCGCTTCGGCATCCGCAGCATCCCGACCCTGCTTCTGCTCCGCGGCGGCCGCGAGGCCAAGCGACAGGCCGGAGCGACGCAGGCGGCTCACATCGTGGATTGGGTTGTGCGCGCTTAGACGAGCCGGTCTTCCGAGAGCGAGAAGAAGGGAGTCGTCACCGCTCACGGCCGTACCGCGACGCCTTCGATCCTCATTCCGGCGGCACGCCGCCGCAGCCAGACCTCGAGGGCGAGCGACTCGTCGGCGTCCGCAGCGAAGGGCTCGGCGCGCACGCCGACCAGGCAGCCGCGGATGCGCCGCTGCAGCGAGCCGAGCGTCTGCCATTCGAGGCGGTACGCCGGATAGCCCGTCGGGTGGCCCTGCGGGATGACGGCGCCGCCGAGCCGCTCGCCGGCGCGCTGGTCATGACAGAGGTGGCATGAGAGGTCGAGCTGTCCCATGCGACGCCGCCAGAGCGCCTCGCCGCGCTCGCGCCATGGCGCGAGCCTCGCATCGTCGGGCGACTCGATCGGCAGCCCGCGCGCGCGATGCGCGAGCCACGCCGACAGCGCGAGCACCTCGGCGCCGTCGGCGCCCTCGCCGGGCAGGCCGAGGTGGCGCTGCCGGCAGCGATCGATGCGGCCGGCAAGCGTCAGCGGACGCTGCTTCTCGGCGTCGAACACCGGGTGGCGGGCCGCCGCGCTCGCCACGCTGGCGCCACCGGATGCGTGGCAGCCGGCGCAGCTGCCGCCGTTGCCGGCCGGCCGCGCCCACAGGCGCTCGCCTTCGTGGACCCACAGCATGCCCGGGTTCTGCGTGTCGTCGCGCTGCAGCGACTGCAGCGCCGCGCTCATGTCGTCGGAGCCCGGGCGGCGGGTGTCCGCGCCGGCGCTTGTCGGCGTGCGCGGCGACGGCGCCGAGCCGGCCAGCGTGCACGCCGCGACAGCCACCGCCAGCAGCGTCGCCGCCGCCGCAGCACCGGCACTGCGATTCATGTCACCTCGAGCGCCGCCGTCTCGCGATGCCGGAAGCCGCGATCGCCTTCCCAGGTGAGGACGAGCGTGCCGCTGCGTTCGGCGCGCAGCGTGAACGCGAAGTAGGGATTGGCCGCGACGGCGGAATACACGTCGGCGGCGAAGACGGACGTGCCATCGAGCTGGCACTCGAAACGGGTGACGATGTCGCGCGGCACGCGGCGGCCTTCGGCATCGGGCCGATGCCCCGTCTCCATCACGTGCGCGATGGTGGCGCGGATCTCGACGACGTCGCCGGGCCGCACCGGGCGGGGCACGTGGATCAGGGCGCGGACCGTGCTCGACATCGCAGCAGCTCGCCCGGTCAGCCTTCGATGCACGCGGCGAGCGTGACGAGGACGCTGACGGCGTGTTGCCAGACGCTGCCGTCGCTCAGGCGCGCCAGCGCGACGACGTGCTGGCTCGTCGCGAGCCGGATCCGCGTCGCCACCTCCGCGCGGCCGTTGCCGGGCCCCAGATGGAAGCGCACGACGTCGAGCTGCGGGTTCTTTTCGGTGAAGACGGCGATCTCGCGCACGTGGTCGGCCACGGTCATCGGGCTCTCGACCTTGACCGTGATCGGCACCGCGTTGCCGTTCTCGACCAGCGGCGCGATCTCCAGGCGGACCCGGCCTGTGCCCGGCGGCGCCGCCGTGCCGGCCCATCCGTGCACCGCCGCGACCAGCGCCGGTGCCAGCGCCGCGTGCGCCGGGCGCACGCCGAAGGCAAGCCCGGCGCCGCCGGCGAGCACGAGCGTTCGGCGGCGCAGCATCATCGTCACGGTCCCGTCGCGCCCGGCGTCATCTCAGCGTCGCCAGGTAGGCGACGACGTCGTCGATCTGCCGCGCGTCGAGGATCGGCTGGCCGCGCCGTGCGGCCGCGACCCGCTCGAGCCCTTCGGTCGGGCCGTACGAAGGCATGATCGTCTCCGGATTGAAGCGCCGGGGCGCGACGAGGCGCAGCCGCAGCTCCTCGGGTCCGAGGCGCGTGCCGACGCCGGCGAGGCTCGGCCCCAGGGTCCCGGCGTGCACGGCGTCGACGCCGGGCACGGCATGGCAGAGGACGCACAGCCCCGTGCTGCGGCTGGCGACGATCGCTGCGCCGCGGCTGGCGGCGTCGTTGGCCTGCGGCTGCGCGCACGCCGGCGCGGCGAGCCAGGCCAGGGCGACGAGCGCGATCGCGGGGCGCATCGGTTCCGCACTCCTCGAATGCCCGGCCTGCGCCTGCGCCGGTCAGGCCTTCTTCAGGCTCGTCTTGGCGAGCGGCAGGTCGCGGACGCGGATGCCGGTCGCGGCGAAGATGGCGTTCAGCACCGCCGGCGCAGCGACGGCGATGGTCGGCTCGCCGACGCCGCCCCAGAAGCCGCCCGAGGCGATGACGATGGTCTCGACCTTCGGCATCTCCGCCATCCGCAGCACCGGGTAGTCGTGGAAGTTGGTCTGCTGGATGGCGCCGTCCCTCACCGTGCACGCGCCATACAGCGCCGCCGAGAGGCCGTAGACGAACGAGCCCTCGACCTGCGCCTCGATCTGCTGCGGGTTGACCGCATGCCCGGGATCGGTGGCCGCGACGATGCGGTGGATCTTCAGGTCGCCTTCCTTGGAGACCGAGACCTCGGCACAGGCGGCGACGTAGCTGCCGAAGCCGTGCGTCTGCGCCAGGCCGCGGAAGACCTTCTGCCCGCCGACGTCGGCGGCGGGCCGCTCCCAGCCGATGCGCTCGGCGACGGCGTTCAGCACCGCCAGCCGCTTCGGGTCGGGGATGAGCTTCCTGCGCAGCGCCAGCGGATCCTGCTTCGTCGCGTGCGCGATCTCGTCGATGAAGCACTCGACGTAGATCGCGTTCTGGTTGAGGTTGACGCCGCGCCAGAAGCCGGGCGGCACGTGCGGGTTGCGCATCGCGTGGTCGATCAGCAGGTTCGGCACCGCATAGCCGAACATCGCCTCGCCGCCGCCGTTGTTGAGCCCCTGGAAGACGACCGGGTCGCGGCCGTCGCGCACGTTCTGCGGAAAGATGCCGGCGAGGATCGACTGCCCCGAGATCCGCATCGCGAGCGAGGTGACGTTGCCCTGCGCGTCGACGCCGGCGCGGAGCTTGCACTGCGTCACCGGGTGGTAGAGGCCGTGCGTCATGTCCTCCTCGCGCGACCAGATGAGCTTCACCGGCTTGCCGGGCAGCTCCCTGGCGATCGCCACCGCCTGACGCACCCAGTCGTGCACCGCGCCGCGCCGGCCGAAGCCGCCGCCTAGGTGGATCTTGTAGACCTCGCATTGCGCCGGCGGCAGGCCGGCCGCTTCGGCGGCGGCGGCGAGCGCCGCCTCGCCGTTCTGCGTCGGCGTCCAGACCTCGCAGCGATCGGCCGTCCAGCGCGCCGTCGCGTTCATCGGCTCCATCGTCGCGTGGTTCTGGTGCGGATACGAGTACACCGCTTCGATCCGGGTCGCCGCGGCGGCGAGCGCCGCGACGGCGTTGCCGTTGCGGTTGCCGACCGCCGCCTGCTCCGCGTCGAGGCCGGTCTTCAGCATGGCGTCGATGTCGGCCTGCTGGACCTTGGCGTGCTCGCCGAGGTCCCACTCGATCGGCAGCGTGTCGAGGGCGGTCTTGGCGCGCCACCAGGTGTCGGCGACGACGGCGACCGCGTTGTCGCCGACCTTGACAACCTTGACCACGCCGCGCCTTTGCGGGATGGCCGCCGCGTCGAAGCTCTTCACCTTGCCGCCGAAGACCGGGCAGGCGCGGATCGCGGCGTTGAGCAGGCCGGGCAGCTGGAGGTCAGCGCCATAGACCTGCTTGCCGGTCGTCTTCTCGACGGTGTCAAGGCGCGCCAGCGGCTTGCCGGCGAGCTTCCACGTCTTCGGATCCTTGAGCGGCACGTCGCTCGGCGGCGTCAGCCTGGCCGCCGCGGCGGCGACCTTGCCGTAGCTCGTGCGCCGCCCCGATGCGGCGTGCGCGATGACGCCCTTGTCGACCGTGCACTCGGAAGCCGGCACGCGCCACTCGTCGGCTGCCGCCTGCACGAGCATCATGCGGGCCGCCGCGCCGCCCTTTCGCACGTAGTCGTGCGACTCGCGCACGCCGCGGCTGCCGCCGGTGGAGAAGTTGCCCCAGACGCGGTTGCGCTTGAGGTTCTGCGCCGGCGTCGGGTACTCGGTGCCGACGTTCTTCCAGTCGCACTCGAGCTCCTCGGCAACCAGCTGGGCGAGGCCGGTGAGCGTGCCCTGACCCATCTCGGAGCGGGCGATGCGGATGACGACGCGCTCGTCGGGATGCACGACGACCCACGCGTTGACCTCGGGCGCGGCCCCTTGCGCGGCGGTCCGTAGCGGGAAGCCCAGCACGAACGCGCCGGCGGCGCCGGCGGCGGACGTGCCGAGGAAGGCACGGCGCGAGACCGCGACCCCGCTCATGTCGTCCTCCGCTCGATGTGGATGACCTCGTGCGCGGAGGCGCTGCGCGCCGCCGGCATGCCGGCCGCCTGCTTGATCGCGGCGCGCACGCGGTTGTAGGTGCCGCAGCGGCAGATGTTGGTCATCGCCTCGTCGATGTCGGCATCGCTCGGCCGCGGCTTGGCCTTCAGCAGCGCCGCCGCCGCCATGATCATGCCGCTTTGGCAGTAGCCGCACTGCGGCACGTCGAGTGCGAGCCACGCCTTCTGCAGCGGGTGGCTGCCGTCGCGCGACAGCCCCTCGATGGTGACGACCTTGCTCGCCGGCTGCACCGCCGACACCGGCATGACGCAGCTGCGCACCGGCGTGCCGTCGATGTGCACGGTGCAGGCGCCGCACTGGGCGACGCCGCAGCCGTACTTGCTGCCGGTGAGCCCGAGCTGCTCCCGCAGCACCCAGAGCAGCGGCGTGTCGGGTTCCGCGTCGTGCTCGCGCACGGCGCCATTCACGTTCAGCTTCGCCATCGTCGATTTCCTCGCCTCGCGGCGACCGGCCGCGGCGATGTCCATCGTACTGTGCAGCCGCCGCGGGCGCGGGCCCGATCTCCGAAGCAGGCCGCTTCCCGCCGACGGCTAGGCCGCTTCCTTCAGCGCCTGGAGCCTCGTCTGCGCTTCTCTCCGGCCGAGGCTTCTGAGGGCATAGATCGAGGGCAGGTGCTGGCTGCGCGGTCGGGCCTTGCCGCCTTCCCAGTTGTGGATCGATTGGGCCGAGGCACCGACGAGCAGGCCGCACTCGGCCGCCGACAGGCCGAGGCGACGCCGCTGCGAGGCCATGCTCTTGGCGCTGAACCGGCTGCCCTTGAGGGTCGACTCGTCGTTCGCCGCGACGCCAGGGGACGACTTGACGCCCTTCCTGGCTTGACGGAGATCACGCTCGAGCTCGAGCGTGCGGCGCTTCAAGGCCGCGATCTCGGCCCGGTAAGCGGCCGAGGCCTTCTTGAGAGCGGCAGTCTCGCGGCGAACCTCCTTGCGGGCGATGCGCGAGATCTCGTCCTTCAATACCGATGCGATGTTTGGCATGAGCGAATGCGAGTGGCGGCGTTCGGTGGATCTTAGGCGTGTCGGACTTTACGCAATCCAGCTCACGCACCGACCCGGATGCCGCAAGCGAAGCGCTGCTCAGAGCGCCTCGACACCATCCTGCCGGCCCGCGAGCGGCTGCGACTGCAAGGTCGTCGAACGTCGGGGACGCAGCGGCAGCGCCATCTCGCGTTCCAGGGCGGTCATCTCGTTGCTGACGCGCGCGATGTGCCAGGCGTTCAGCCGCGCGGCGCGGCAGGCAGCGGCAAGCTCCTGACGCAACCTCATGTACTTCCCCACCTTTTGCGAATAGGTCATTTCCGTCGTATGTTGCGCTGCACCATAGTTTACGGAAGAACTCGTCGCTGGGTATCCCTGAAGCCAGGGGGGATTGCCACACGAGCGCGTGCCCGTCGCTATGGTGCAGGCACGCTCCGCGCCTGCGCCCTTGGAGAGCCTTGCATGCCCGAGTTGCTGATCGACCAGCGCCGCCGCGACCTGGGCGGTTTCGAGGTCGGCCGCGTGCTGCCCTTCGCGCAGCGCAAGATGGTCGGCCCATTCATCTTCTTCGACCACATGGGGCCGGTGCGCTTCGCTCCGGGGCTGCCGCGCACCGTCGACGTGCGGCCGCATCCGCACATCGGCCTCTCCACGGTCACCTACCTGCTCGAAGGCGAGATCACCCACCGCGACAGCGTCGGCGTCGAGCAGGCCATCCGGCCTGGGGAGGTGAACTGGATGACCGCCGGCCGAGGCATCACGCACTCCGAGCGATTCGAGCGGGCGCGTCGGGAGGGCGGGCCGATGCATGGTCTGCAGGCCTGGGTCGCCTTGCCCGAGCGCGACGAGGAAACCGACCCGGCCTTCGCGCACCATGGCGCCGAGGACCTGCCGGTGTTCGAGGAGCCGGGCGCGTGGGCTCGGCTCATCGCCGGTCGCGCCTTCGCCGAGGCGTCGCCGGTGCGCACGCACTCGCCCCTGTTCTACCTGCACTGGGAGCTGCAGGAGGGGGCGCGGGCGCAGCTGCCTGCGGATGCGCCGGAGCGAGCGCTCTATGTGGTCAGCGGCAGGGCGGAACTCGACGGAACGGAACTGCGTCGGGGCCAGATGGCGGTGCTCGGTGGCGCCGACGCGGGCGTCGTCAGGGCCGTGGAGCGCTCGACGGTGATGGCCCTCGGCGGCGAGCCTGTCGGTCCGCGCTTCATCGACTGGAACTTCGTGTCGTCGTCGAAGGAGCGCATCGAGCAGGCGAAGGCGGATTGGCGCGCCGGCCGCATGAAGCTGCCGGATCGGGACGACGGCGAGTTCATTCCGCTGCCGCCGGAACCGGGCCGCCCCGCCAATCCGATGTCTTGATGCGATCGGTCGCGAGCCTCAGGCCCGCTTGACCCAGGCGCTGCACCAGGCTTTCGCCGCCACCTGCTTGTTGGCGAACAGGGGGCAGGGTCCCCAGGGATCGGTCGGCTTGGCCTGGTACAGCGAGCAGTTCGCGCAGTTCTGGCCAGGCGCGTACTTGGGGAAGCGCTTCGCGTCGGCCCTGGCGGCGTCGTTGACGTAGCCGAGAGCCACGGCCTGCGGCTCCTTCTCGTCGAGCCTGGCCTGCGCCTGCGCTTGCGCGCCGGTGGCAATCGCGGCGCCGCTGGCGGCGATGGTCATCAGGAAAGTGCGTCGGGGGTTGTTCATGAAGCGTCGGTGCGAGAAGTGTGGATGAGGACAATGTAGAGACGAAGTGCTTCAATCACAGCTCACCGACGCGATTTCGGAGCAAAGACGTGCGAGAAACCGATGCAAAGCAGAGTCGTTCGACCAGGAAGGCGGCGCCCGCTTCGAAGGGCTCTGTCGCCTCTCGGCCCGTCGTCATCGATGCCGACACGCCGCGTTTTCGCAGCGGCGCCGTGGCCCGCATGCTGCGCATGCCGGTGGCGACGCTGCGCATCTGGGAGCGCCGCTACCGGGTCTCGGCGGCAGCCCTGACCGGGGCCGGCCATCGCCTCTACTCCGCGCTGGACGTGCAGCGCCTCGCGCTGATGCGCCAGCTCACCGAGCTGGGTCACTCGATCGGGGCGATCGCCTCCCTCGACATGACCGGTCTTCGCGATGTGGCGGGGACGCACGCCGGCATGGTCGCCAGGGCGCGGCAGGCGGCACCCCGGCCCGCCGGCACCTGCCGCGTGGCCGTCGTCGGCAGGGCGCTCGTGCGACGCCTGCAGCAGCCGCGGCTGCGGCAGCGTCTCGGCCGGCCTCTCGAGGTGGTGGCCGCATTCGCCAGCCTCGCCGAGGTCGCTAGCCAGGCCGAGGTCGCTGGCCTGGCCGAGGCCGCCGCCCCGCCCACCGGCCCCCAGGTCGATGTGCTCCTGGCGGAGCTGCCCGGCGTGCACGATGATCTGCTCGGCGAGCTGCAGGCGGCGTCCCGCGCCTGCGGCGCCAGGGGCGTCGCCGTGCTCTACGGCTTCGGCGCCCAGGCGGCGATCGATGCCCTCGCCGCCGGCGGCGTGGCGCTCTGGCGCCAGCCCCTTGAGGACCGTGCGCTCGCCGCCAGCCTGGAAGCTCTCTTCGCTGCGACGCGCGGGCCGGCGCCCGGCGCCGTGGATCCGGCCTCGCCGGCCGATCCGCTCTGGCTGTCCGTCGACGACGTCGCGCCGAGGCGTTACGACGACGCGACGCTTGCCGACTTCGCCGGGCTCTCGTCGACGATCGCGTGCGAGTGCCCGCGCCATGTCGCCGAGCTGCTGGTGCAGCTGTCGCGATTCGAGGCCTACAGCGCGCAGTGCGAGAGCCGAGGGCCGAAGGACGCCGCCCTGCACGCCTACCTGGCGAGGGTCGCCGGCGCGTCGCGGGCACTTTTCGAGACAGCCCTCGAGCGGATCGCGAACCAGGAAGGGCTCGTGCTGCCGGGGTGAGCGGCGCTCAGAGCACGGCAGCCGGCGTCGCCGCGGCCGACGAAGCGCGGACCTGCAAGCGCGCTCGCGTCGTAGCCGCGGTTCACGTCGATGCCGGCGATTCGCCAGTCGTGCGCAGGCAGGCGCAACGGGTGGACCACGCGCTCGTAGGTGCGCATCGGCCAGACGACGCCGAAGCGACGCTCGTGATCGAAGGTGTCCACCTCGGCGACGGCGCCGCGGGTGCCCGGGTAGCCCTCGAGCGTGAAGCGCAGGCGGCGCGTCAGCGAGGTGCCCCGGTCGATGCAGAGGGCGACGCGGTCGAGCGGGGCGAGTCCGAGGCCGGGCCTCAGCCACACCTCGACGACGTCGCAGTCGCGTCCGTCGACCCGCTCGGCAGCGCCGGCCTGCACGGCGAGACCGCGTTCGGCGAGCCACAGCGGGCCGAGCAGGAACAGCCCGTAGCCCTCGGCGACGAGTGCCGACGCAGCCAGCACGTCGGCGTCCGTGCTGGCCTGGCCGTTCAACCAGACGGCGACCTGGCCGCGGCCGGCCCCCGTGCCTTCGCCGCGTCGCCAGCTCACCTGCTTGTGACCGGCCAGGCCCTGGTACGCCTGGGCGACGATGCCGGCACGCGGGATGAGCCGTTCCTCCGAGCTGCCGCGGTACGCCTTGTCCACCAGCACCGGCTGGACCCGGTCGATGAGCGGCCGCCACTCGCCCTCGTAACGGACGTTGACGTCCTCGATGCGGCGATAGGCCGCGAGCCCGTGCGCTTCGGCGCTGCGCAGCAGCAGCCGTTCGGCGTCGGCGTCGGGGCGGGCCGGCACCTCCGCCAGGGGCAAGGGCGTGCTGCAGCCGGTCAGCCACGCCAGGGGCGCGGCTGCGCCGGCGGCGACGACACGACGGCGGGTGAGAAGAGGGGCTTCCATGGCCGAAGGATAGGAAGCCCGGGCTGTCGCGTCCCCGGTCGAGCCGATGGGCCCCGAGGGCGATGCCCGAATCCGATGCAAAGACGCTTCACGAGCGGTGCCGACCGCCTCTCGGCCGGGCCCCCGCCTTAAAATGCATCGGGCCCGATGAACACCGAATCACCTCGACCGGCGCCACCCGGCCCTGCAGCGACTCCGCCGTGTCCGCCCGGCGTGCGCGACTGGAGCGCCTACGCGATGGTCATCGACGCGCGATCGCCGCGCGAGTATGCGGAGGACCATGTCCCCGGCGCCGTGAACCTGCCGGTGGTCGACGACGCGCAGTACGCGGAGGTCGGCACCACGCATCGCACCGACACGCATCGGGCCTACCTGATCGGCGTCGAGTATTCGCTGCGGAACATCGCGGCGCAGATCGAGCCGCTGATCTCGAAGCACGGGCCGGGCGAGCGCTTCCTCGTGTACTGCTTCCGCGGCGGCAAGCGCAGCCGCCTGTGGGCGGACAGCCTGCGCACGATCGGCTACGACGTCGACGTCCTGCCGGGCGGCTGGAAGGCGTACCGGCAGTGGGTGCGCGACGGGCTCGCCAGCCTGCCCGCCGCCTTCGAATGCCAGGTGCTGTGCGGCCCCACCGGCTGCGGCAAGACCCGGCTCCTCGCCGCGCTCGCGCGAGAGGGGCACCAGGTGCTCGACCTGGAGGCGCTGGCCGCGCACCGGGGCTCGCTGCTCGGCGCCATTCCCGGGCAGTCGCAGCCGGGCCAGAAGCTCTTCGATTCCATGGTGCTCGAGACCCTGCGCGGCTTCGATCCCGAGCGGTCGGTGTGGCTCGAGGCCGAGAGCAAGAAGATCGGCGCGCTGCAGATCCCGGAAGCGCTGTTCGAGGCGATGCGGCGAGCGCCGATCGTCACGCTGTCGGCGCCGATGGCCGAGCGCGTGCGCCTGTGGCGCGAGGACTACCCGCACTTCGCTGCCGATCCGCTCGCGATGGTCGATCGTCTCGAGCCGCTGAAGCCTCTCGTCGGCAAGGAGGTGCTGGCGCACTGGCGTTCGCTCGCGGCCGCCGGCGAGACCGATGCGCTCTTCGAGAGCATCATGACTTTGCACTACGACCCGTGCTACGCGCGCTCGAACAAGCGCAACCACGGCGTGCCCGCGGCCGCCCGATCGCTCGAGCTGGCAGCGCTCGACGGCCCTGCGCTCGCCGAGGCCGTGCGGCGATTGACCGGCTGAATCCGGCGCCTGAGCGGGGGCCGCGGGACTAGGCGGTCGCCAGCGGTCGGAGCAGCCCGCGCGTCTCGATGAAGGCGACCACCTCGGCGAGGCCGTCGCGCGTCTTCAGGTTGGTCATGACGAAGGGTCTGGCGCCGCGCATGCGCAGGGTGTCGGCGCGCATGACCTCGAGGCTGGCGCCGACGTGCGGCGCCAGGTCCGTCTTGTTGATGACGAACAGGTCGCTCTTGGTGATGCCCGGTCCGCCCTTGCGCGGGATCTTCTCG
>JAESGR010000344.1_pt1 | contig 45908 bp, 44 predicted proteins | sample 9269771 | NCBI WGS metagenome assembly JAESGR01 (sample SAMN15739572, study PRJNA653492) | algae metagenome | isolation source: Chroococcus sp. CMT-3BRIN-NPC107 and co-occurring heterotrophs from well... | place: USA: Clark Mountains Wilderness, California | collected 2010-04-18 | reverse complement strand
TCGAAGGTCGCGAGCACGAGCCGCATGCGATCGCCATCGCCGGCCTGCCTTCCGGATGGGATGTGGCGACGGCCTTCGAGCCGCGGCACGGGAGCGAGCCGCACGAGTTCGTCGCGCCCGACTACGACGCCCTGGTGGACACGCCGGTGGAGCTCGGTCCGTTCTGGCGCGGCCGCTTCGACGCCGCCGGCGTGCCGCACGAGTTCGTGGTCGCGGGCGCGCTGCCCGATTTCGACGGCGAGCAGCTCGTCGCCAACACCCGCCGGCTCTGCGAAGCGCAGATCGCCTTCTGGCACGGAACGGCCCGGCCGCCGTTCGAGCGCTACGTGTTCATGCTGAACGCGCTCGACGACGGCCACGGCGGCCTCGAGCACCGGGCGAGCACGGCCCTCGTCGCTGCGCGTCGCGACCTGCCCCGGCGCGGCGGCGGCGGGCCGGGCGCCGCTCCCGACCGCGGCGACGGCTACATCGGCGTGCTGGGCCTGGTCTCGCACGAGTACTTCCACGCCTGGAACGTCAAGCGCCTCAGGCCGCGGGACTTCGCCACCTTCGACTACACGCGCGAGAACTACACCGAGCTGCTCTGGTTCTTCGAAGGCTTCACGTCGTACTACGACGATCTCTTCGTGGCCCGCAGCGGCATCGTCGACGGGCCGCGCTACCTGAAGCTCCTGGCCAAGACGGTGAACGCGGTCGACGGCGCGCCCGGGCGGCGCGTGCAGAGCCTGGCCGAGGCGAGCTTCGACGCCTGGGTCAAGTACTACCGGCCCGACGAGAACACGCCCAACGCCACCATCAGCTACTACGCGAAAGGCGCGCTGGTCGCTCTGGCCTTCGACCTGACGCTGCGCAGCGAAGGGCGCGGCACGCTCGACGACGTCATGCGGCGCCTGTGGGCGTCGAGCGACGGCGGTCCGATCGACGAGGGCGACATCGCCGGCGCGCTCGAGGCGGTCGGCGGGCGCTCGTTCGCGCCCGAGCTGGCGGCCTGGGTGCACGGCACCGACGAGCTGCCGCTGCCGTCGCTGCTGCCGCGCTTCGGCGTCAGCGTCGAGCGGCAGTCGGCGACCTTCGCGCAGCGGCTCGGCGTCCGCGTCAGCGAAGGTGCGCTGACCGGCGTGAAGGTCACCCACGTGCTGCGCGACGGCGCGGCCGAGGGCGCCGGCCTCGAAGCGGGCGACGAGCTGATCGCCGTCGGCGGCTGGCGCCTGCGCCGCCTCGACGACGCGCTCCGCTGCCTCGAGGGCAGCGCCGCCGTTCCCCTGCTGGTGTCGCGCGACCAGCGCGTGCTGTCGCTGTCGCTCGAGATCGCCGCGCTGCGCGGCGAAGGCGCCGTCCAGCTGCGTCCGGCCGAGGGCGCGAGCGCGGCCGAGCGCTCGCTGTACGAGGCATGGTTGGCCGGCTGACGTCCCTGCGCCGCTGGCCCTGGTCGGGCCGGCGCCGCGCTGCGTTCGCGGTGCTGGTCGCGGCCGTCGCGCTGCTGCACGGTGTCGTCACGCGCGACCTCGCGCGGCGACTCGCGGCCGCGGAAGCCGATGCGCGTCGGCCGATGCCGGCGCGCATCGAGGTCGCGTACGTCCGCACGCTGGAGCCGGAAGCGCCGAAGGTGGCCGCGCCTGCGCCTGCGCCGGCTCCCACCCGGCCGCGCGTCGCGACCGCCCGACGCGCGGCCAAGCCGGTCGCCAAGGCCGCTTCGGCCGTTGCCGAGGCAGAGGCACTGGCGAAGGCGCGGGCAGCCGAGCCCGAGGCGTCGGCGCCCGCACCCGGGCCGGCGCCCGCGACGGTCGCGGCGGCAGTGGCCGCGGCGTCGCAGGGCGACGCGGCTGGTCTCGCCGCCTCGGCGCCGGAGTCGCCGGAGCTTCTCGCCGATGCAGCAGCGGCCGCTGCCGCAGCGTTGACCGCTGCCGCGTCGTCGGCGTCTTCGGCAGCGTCGAGCGCAGCAGCGGACAGCGTGGTGACGGCCGCGTCCGCACCCGGCGGCGCGACCTTCACCTGGCCGACCGCCACCCGCGTCAGCTACCTGCTGACCGGCTACTGGCGCGGCGACCTGACCGGGCGCGCCGAGGTCGAGTGGATCCGCGTCGGCTCGCGCTACCAGGTCCACGTCGACCTGTTCGCCGGGCCCGAGTTCGCGCCGCTTTTCTCGAGGCGGATGAGCAGCGAGGGCAACCTCGGCGACACCGGGCTCGCGCCGGACCGCTACGACGAGGACACCCAGGTCGTCACGCGCGACCGCCGCCGCGCCAGCGTCGTCTTCGCCGGCGACGAGATCGTCCTCGCCAACGGCCAGAAGCGCGAGCGCCTGCGCGGCGTGCAGGACGCGGCGAGCCAGTTCATCCAGTTCACGTGGCTGTTCGGCACCCAGCCCGAGCGCCTGCGCGCCGGCAACAGCTTCGACGTTCCGCTCGCCCTCCCGCGCAGCATGAGCCTGTGGACCTACGACGTGCAGGCCGAGCAGACGCTGCACACGCCCTTCGGCCCGCTCGCCACCTATCACCTCAAGCCGCGCCGCGCGACCAGGAAGCCGGGCGACTGGATGGTCGACATGTGGTTCGCGCCGGAGCTGCGCTACCTGCCGGTCCGCATCCGCATCGAGCAGGAGACGGGAAGCTTCGTCGAGCTGGTGATCGCCAAGAAGCCGGAGATCGCCGCGTCCTGAGCGCGGCATCATTCACCTTTCAGAGACGAAGGCGACCATGACCTACGAATGCATCCTCACCGACGTGCGCGGCGCCGGCGCGCGCCGCACCGGCCTCATCACGCTGAACCGGCCAAAGCAGCTGAACGCGCTGAACGACACGCTGATGGACGAGCTCGGCGCGGCCCTGCTCGCGTTCGACGCCGACGACGGCATCGGCTGCATCGTCCTCACCGGCAGCGACAAGGCGTTCGCGGCAGGTGCCGACATCGGCGCGATGCTCCCCTACGGCTTCGTCGACGCCTACTCGAAGGGCCTCATCAGCCGCAACTGGGAGACGATCCGCCAGGTGAGGAAGCCGGTGATCGGGGCCGTCGCCGGCTTCGCCCTCGGCGGCGGCTGCGAGCTGGCCATGATGTGCGACCTCGTGATCGCCGCCGACAGCGCGCGATTCGGCCAGCCCGAGATCAAGCTCGGCATCATCCCGGGCGCCGGCGGGACGCAGCGGCTGCCGCGCGCCATCGGCAAGGCCAAGGCGATGGACCTCGTGCTCACGGCGCGCATGATCGACGCCGCCGAGGCCGAGCGCGCCGGGCTCGTCTCGCGCGTGGTCCCGGCGGCCGAGCTGCTCGAGGTCGCGCTCGCCGCGGCGGAGACGATCTGCGGCTTCAGCGGGCCGAGCGTGATGATGGCCAAGGAAGCCGTCAACCGCGCCTACGAGTCGCCGCTCTCCGAGGGCATCTCGTACGAGCGCCGCCTGTTCCATTCGCTGTTCGGCACCGAGGACAAGAGCGAGGGCATGGAGGCCTTCCTTGCCAAGCGCAAGCCCGCCTTCAGGAATCGCTGAAAGGGCGGCAGCGAATGATCGATCTCGGCAACGCGACGTTCGACTACGAGCCCTACCCCAGCGGCGTCGTCAGGCCGGTCTTCGCGGCCGACCTGTACGAGCGACTCGTCGCCTCCTACCCGGACCGGTCGCTGTTCGAGTTCAAGCCGGCGCTCGGCAACAAGTACTCACTGTCCGAGGTGAACCATCCGGCGCAGTACGAGGCGTTCATCCGCGGCAACCCCGACTGGCAGCGCTTCCACGCCCACGTCAAGGGCGACGCTTTCGTGCCGCAGGTGCTCGAGTTCCTGAAGGCCCGGCACATCGACCTGGGCCTGAGCCGCTACCGCGTCGTGTCGCGGGCGCCGGTCGAGCGCCGGTCGAGCGTGCTCAGTCGCCTGAAGCGGCGCACCGAGCTGAGCGCCCGCTTCGAGTTCTCGATGATGGGCGCCGACGGCGGCCACATCCTGCCGCACACCGACACGCCGCAGAAGCTCATCACCCTGGTCTTCTCGATGGCGCGCGAGGGCGAGTGGAACCCGGCCTGGGGCGGCGGCACCGACGTCGTCGTGCCCAAGGACCGCACGCGGATCTACAACCACGTCAACAAGTACCTCGGCTTCGCCGACGTGGACGTTCTCAAGACGTGGGAGTTCACGCCCAACCAGTGCGTGATCTTCGTCAAGACCTACAACTCCTGGCATTCGGTCTCGCCGATGAAGGGTGCCGGCACCGACGCGCTGCGCCGCACGCTCACCGTGAACATCGAGGCCAAGAGCTGATGGCCTGGTTGTCGTCGGACGGCTCGCGCTACCTGGGGCGCCGGGAGCGGGCGGTGCTGCGTCTCTTCTCCAGCCTGCGCAAGCGCCTGCAGGTCCGCGTCCGCGTCGACGACCGTGGCCGCGCCGCCACCTACGTGTGCGAGACGGCGATGGACGCGCAGCGGCCGCTCTCCCTCTGGGTGAAGGAGGAGGGGACCATGGCCTGGATCGATGCCGAGGTGCGCGCCGACGACGTGTTCATGGACATCGGCGCGAACATCGGCATCTACAGCATCGCGGCGGCGCTGCGGACGAGCGGCTCGGGCATCGTGTACGCCTTCGAGCCGCACAAGGTCAATTCGCTGGCACTGCTGCGCAACGTCGGCGCCAACGGCCTGCAGGATCGCGTGCGCGTGTTCTCGTGCGGCCTCTCGGACCGGGACGGCCTGTTCGAGTTCAACTACCAGGCGCTCGCCTCCGCGTCGAGCGCCAGCCAGCTGGGCCACCGGCGCGTGCCGGGCTCCGAAGCCGAGTTCGTGCCGGTGGCGACCGAGATGATCTACGGCACCAGCGTCGACCGGCTCGTCGAGGCGGGGACGATCCGGCCGCCGACGCTGGTCAAGATCGACGTCGACGGCAACGAGCTGCCGATCCTGCGCGGCATGTCGCGCCTGCTCGCGGGCGCGGCGCGGCCGCGCGCGGTGCAGGTCGAGCTGAACGTCGGCGAGCAGGACAGCATCAGCGCCTTCCTGCAGGAGCACGGCTACGCGCTTGCCAGCCGCCACTTCACGCACGAGGGCAAGAACGCGCTGGCGCGAGGCGACGCGGTGGAGGCGATCGCGCACAACGCGATCTTCGTTCCCGCCTGAGGGTGCAGGGCGTGCGGCGCCCGGGGCACGCAGGCTCGGCGCGCGCGGGTGCTAGCCCTCGTTGCGCAGCGACGGGAACAGGATCACGTCGCGGATGCTGGGCGAGTCGGTCAGCAGCATGACGAGGCGGTCGATGCCGATGCCGCAGCCGCCGGTCGGCGGCATGCCGATCTCGAGGGCGTGGATGAAGTCGGCGTCGTAGTACATCGCCTCCTCGTCGCCTGCTTCCTTGTTTGCCGCCTGGGCGCGGAAGCGCGCCGCCTGGTCCTCGGCGTCGTTGAGCTCGGAAAAGCCGTTCGCGTACTCGCGGCCGGTGATGAAGAGCTCGAACCGTTCGGTGACGGACGGGTCGGCGTCGGAGGCGCGCGCCAGGGGCGACACCTCGACGGGGTAGTCGATGATGAAGGTGGGCTGCCAGAGCTCGCCCTCGACGGCGGCCTCGAAGAGGCCGAACTGCAGCTCGGGCAGCTTCCAGTGCGCGGGCGCCTCGGCGCCGCGTGCTTGCAGGCGCGCCCGCAGCACGCCCGCATCGCCCGCTTCGCTGTCGCTGAGGCCGGCGTGGCGGACCAGCGACTCGCGCACGGTGAGGCGCGTGAACCGCGACTCGAGGTCGACGTGGCGACCGGCATAGGTGAGCTTCGCCGACCCGACGGCCTCGCGCGCCGCGTGGCGCAGGACCTCCTCGGTGAAGTCCATCAGGTCGTGGTGGTTCCAGTACGCCGCGTAGAACTCCATCATCGTGAACTCGGGGTTGTGGCGTACCGAGATCCCCTCGTTGCGGAAGCTCCGGTTGATCTCGAACACCCGCTCGTAGCCGCCGACGATGAGCCGCTTCAGGTAGAGCTCGGGGGCGATGCGCAGGAACATCTGCTGGTCGAGCGCGTTGTGGTGCGTCACGAACGGCTTGGCGTTGGCGCCGCCCGGGATCGGGTGCAGCATCGGCGTCTCGACCTCCATGAAGCCGTGCTCGACCATGAAGCGGCGGATCGACGACAGCGCCTTGCTGCGCGCAACGAAGCGGGCCCGCGCCGCGTCGTCGGTGATGAGGTCGACGTAGCGGTGCCGCACCTTCTGCTCGGCGTCGGCGATGCCGTGGAACTTGTCGGGCAGCGGGCGCAGGCTCTTGGTGAGCAGGCGCAGCGACGAGAGCCTTACCGACAGCTCGCCGGTGCGCGTCTTGAACAGCGTGCCCTCGGCGCCGACGATGTCGCCGAGGTCGAGGTGCTTGAAGGCCTCGTAGGCCTCGTCGCCGAGCGCGTCCTTGCTGGCGAAGAGCTGGATGCGGCCGGTCGCGTCCTGCAGGGTCGCGAAGCTGGCCTTGCCCATGATGCGCTTCAGCATCAGCCGGCCGGCCACGGAGACGGCGATGCGCTGCGGCTCGAGGGTCTCGTTGTCGAGGTGGCCGTGCTTGCGGGCGAGCTCGAGGGCGCGGTGCCTGGGCTTGAAGTCGTTGGGGAAGGCGATGCCGCGGGCGCGGAGGGCGGCGAGCTTGGCGCGGCGCTCGGCGATGAGGGCGTTGTCATCGTCCGTGAAACGCGGCGCGGAAGGGGAATCGTTCATGGCTACGTCAGCAGGCTGTAGACGCGCTGAACGACGAGCTCGTGCGCGTCATCAACGCCGGTTGCCGAGCCATCGAGGTGTCTTGAAGCGGACGATGCGCCAGTAGAGGAATACATACGAGCCGATGAAGAGGAGGAGGAAGACGGCCAGCACCTGGGTGCTGTTCCACCAGAGGAGGCTCGGGATGATCGAGAGCAGGCAGAGCAGCCAGAGGTAGGGCGAGGTCATCGAGTTGCGCACGGTCTGTCGCCGCTCGTTGGAATAGCTCGCGAGGTTTGTGCGGATGAGCCGGCGATGGATGAGCGTGTGCAGGTGGATGCCGTCGGGTGCCGCCGTCGCGGCGCCGCGCAGGACGCGGCGGCGGTACATGGTGAAGATCGTCTCGAAGATCGGGTACGCGCAGACCAGCAGGGGGAACAAGGGGGACACGCTCTCGTTGCGAGCGATCAGGAGGACGCTGAGCTCGGCGAGCACGAAGCCGATGAAGTAGGCGCCGCCATCACCCAGGAAGATGAGCCCGGCCGGAAAGTTCCAGACGAAGAAGCCGAGGATCGCACCTGCCGAGATGAGCGCGACCTGGGCCACGAACACGTCGTTGACCTGGAAGGCGACGTACGCGATCGCCAGCATCATCATCATCACGCACATCGACGCCAGGCCGTTGAAGCCGTCGATGATGTTGACGGCATTCGCCACGCCGGTGACGCACAGGAGGGTCAGCGCGACCGCAAAGGGCCACATGGTCATCAGCGTGTCGACGCCCGGGATGTGCGTGCGCGGGAGCACGGCCTCGAGAAGCCAGACGGCCATGACGGCCGACAAGGCCGTCGCGAGCAGGCGCCAGCGAGCGGCGACCTTCTTCGTCAAGTCCTCGGCGATGCCGACGATGAAGGCAGGCGCGGCACAGACGAGGATCAGCCACAGTCCGCGACTGCCCTCGGACTGGAATGCCTCGGCCGCAATGCCCCCCGCGGCCATCGCCATGACAACCCCGATGCCACCGATGCGGGGCACGGGAGAGGCGTGGAACTTCTGCGGTCCCGAGAAGTCGTGGTCGGCCGAGATGCGGGCGTGAAAGGCCGAGGAGCGGACCACCGCCAGCGTCGCGAACAACGAGGCGAGGAAGCTGAGGATGAAGAGCGACATCGGCGGGAAGGTTCGGCGGCATTATCCCTGCGCACAGGGCCTACCAATGGCGGCTTATTAGCCTGTCAGGCAGCTGGCCGCTCCGGCCCTGGAGCGGCCGATACGGCAGGGGCACCAACAGGGGCGGCAAGCGCGTGGACTTAGGAACGAGCAGTCCGCGGTAACGCGAACTGTGCTCGGACGCTGATCGTGGTGAGAATAGGACCAGATCTCCGCGTGTGCGGCTGCACCGCCAGCTCGACAACTGTATTCGAAAATTCAGCGGCGACTAGATGAACGAATTCCACGGCACATTTGCGCTGATCTATCTGGCCTCCTGTGTGCTCGCCGCATCCGGTGTTTTCATACGGATGCACTCACGGCTCTCCCGTGGAAGAGACCTTCTTGCGACGGCCTTGGTCGTGCCATTGACCCTTGCCTACTTTGTCGGCATGTACCGCAGCGCGGGCATGGACTACGACACATATTCCGCCGCTTATCAAGGCGAAGGTCTGGTGATTCCGGATCCCGGATATACGGCTCTGACTTGGCTCACCGCCACCGTTGGCTTGAGCTTCAGTTCGTTTCTCCTGCTGCAAGGTGCCATCACGTTGGGAGCACTGTGGTTCGTCGCCAAGGAGAAGAAGGCGGACGCCGTCGTCGTCGTGGCCGTCTACCTGATGCATCTGGCGATCGTAAGAGACATGAGTCAAAGCCGAATCGGGCTCGCAGTTGCCATCTATCTGCTTGGTCAAACCAGCCGTCAACCTATCGTCAGAGCGCTCCTCTACCTGTTCTCTGCTTCAGTGCACATCACGGTCGTCGTGTTGATGTTCGTTTGGACCTACGCGAGGCTGTTGTCAGAGCTACCTCGTGCGTACCAGCCCTGGCTCCTCTACATCCCGTTGGCGATGTTCACGATCTTCGGCACGGCTTTGCTCAACATGGCTACCGCGGTCGATCCTCGTATCCAGCTTTATCTCTCATGGGATGAGGCTGCGTATGGAGCGCCTTTGGAATCCTGGGGCGGGCTGGCAAGAACAGGATTGCTGATAGCCATCTACGTTGCAGCCAACCGAAGGATCCGAGGCCTGCATCTGAAGCCTTACATCGTCACGGAGCTCGCAGCTGCGGCGATCTTGATCGGACTCTCACAGTTCTCGATCTTCGCCGCCCGGCTATCGAACGTGGCCATATCCATGTATCCCATCGGACTCGGAGTCGTCGCGCTGGCGTACCAGTCGCGCGTCCCGTCCAGGCGGACGCTCACCGCCAATTTCGTGGCCAAAGGCGCATTGGTGGCAACGATTGCCGTACTCCTCCTCAGACCGGGCTCATACGACGTCCTGGCCGAGGTCACCCCCGTCGCGTTCCGCTGGGTGTCCGATTAAGCAGTGTCTGCGGCGAGCTCTGAGCGACCAACCGGGTCTTGTTTGCTCACGCCTTGGTAGCCCAGATCACGGACTCGAACCCCCACAATGCCCAGGTGGACCCCAGAGGCATGACACGCTGGTTCATTGCCGAAATGGGCTCCAGAAGCGCTCCGAGCACCAGCGGTACGGCAGGCCGGTATCTGCGGTTCTGCCACTCGACCTTCATGCCGGACTTCTCCAAGTCCACGAGTACCGCCGCCCATAGGGGAGGCTCGCGATGAGTCGGGTCGTCTGAAAACTGCAGGGTTCCGCGTCGACTCGGAAAGTGAACACTCTCTGCACAGGGGAACGAGAGGTAAAGCTTGCCTGATCGCGTCAGTGCGCCGCACATTGCCGCCAGCACGGCAGCGGGCTCGTCGCAATGCTCCAGGTTATGGGCTGAGATGACCGCGTCCATGGTGCCGACCTCAGAGGCGATGGCGGCTGCGAACTGAGACGGACTGGTGATCCGATACTCGTCGGCTGCTCGCACCGACGCGACTTTCTGCACGTAGTCAGCGACGTCTAGTCCTACGTAGTACAGGTCTGGGCGAAGCGACTTCACGCGCTGGGGGGAGTTGTTCCCGCAACCGATGTCGAAGACGCGCGCTGCCGGGGCCAGCCGTCTCACAAAGGAGTCTTTGCCTCTCGGGCGAAGAAGTGTCTGCAAGCTGGCTTGAGCTCTCATCGGGCAGCAGGCTCCTTCGCCGCGTCCTGTGACGACAGTACACACATGGCGGCTTGCGTTGCCTCCTCGGGTTCAATGGAGGTGATGCAATGGGGTTCGTCGATCGAACAACCTTTGCTGCAACACGGCAACAGGGGCCTGCGGGGGCGGAGCACGACGGAGCCCGGCGCCGTGGGGCCGAATCGTTCCGGGGCGTTGGGGTGAAGGGGCGATGCACCGAGCGGGTGGCACGATATTTCGACAGCCGCCACGCCGACTGCGCTTGCCAAGTGGAGCAGACCGCTGTCATTGCCAATGAAACACGCACTGGTAGCGATGGCCGCCGCAGTCGCTTCGAGTTCCATATTGCCGGCGAAATTCAGCAGGCGACTGGACTTGCAGCTCGCTGCGACATGGCACGCGTCGCCACGATCGTTCTCACTGCCGACGAGTATGAGTCCGACGTCCGGACTCGCGAGAAGCATCCGCGCTACTTGCGCGAAGCTCTCGACAGGCCACTTGCGGCGACCGAGGTTTGCGCCCGGCGCCATCGTGACCCAGCGTGTGCCGTCGTTGGCCTTGGCTCCCGCGATCGCGGCCGCGACCTTGGCTCTCGCTGCGGGCGACACCCAGAACTCCATACGGCCCGCGTCGGCAGGCATCAGCGAGAACCTGGTCAGCAGTTTCAGCGGCCGTACCGATTCATGCTCGACGTTTCGGTCGACCACCGCATCCGTGAGCAAGGAGTCCAGGCCCAGCATCCGAACACTTTTCTCGTAAAGAACCTTGCGAGAAAAACCGATGGAGATTGGCGCGCCGCTACTCCAGGCGACGAATGGTGCGAAGAGGTCTTCACCCCATCTGGGTAGCAGAGCGTACGCATAGCCGGAGAATCCCGCGGGAAAGAGGCGAGCGCTTAATGAAAGCCGGCGAGCCAACGTCCATGCCGAGCGCATCGGCCAGGTCACCACGATACGGTGATCGACGTAGGGACAACTGGCATACACCGGGGCGCTGGCGGCGTGGTGGACAAGATGAATGGCCTGAGTCGGAAAAACCCTCCGTACCGCCCTTAAGAATGGGATGTTCAGAAGATTGTCTCCGAGGGTCGCCTCGAGTCGAATCACGAGTATGGCGTGATCAGCTGGCGCGGCATGTGTCGGACCGCGCCGCCACAACCGCGCGGCCGTCGCGTGAGACAGCGAGGCAACCGACAGAAGAACATTCTGGCCAACACGCGCGAGCGCCAAGGGGTTCTGGCCTTTCAGTCCATTCGGCGCTTGGCGCCGCGGAGTTGTGGAAACCTCTGTTTCACCGCCGTCGCTTGAGGAAGCTGGTGATTCTTTCCGCAAGCAACATCCAGACGAGCATCGCTTGCTTGGCATGCGGATATACCGCACGAGCCACCAGATTCGTTCCCAGCCACTGACGGTAGTCCATGTCTGGAGCGATTTCGCAATAGGCTTCCGCCAGCCTACGCAAACGTCGGCACGTGTCGCTCGGCAGGAAGATCTCCGTGGCAAGAGGGAGCAACAACATGACTTCACGGGCCAGAAAACAGGCAAGTGCATATTTCCCTGCGCTGTTGCTCATCAGATCCGGGAACTCGTCTTGAATCAACTTCACGTACTGCTCTATCGCTGAGATCTGCGCGATCAACCTCGCCGCGCTTATCCCGTGCGAGAGGCTGCCGCGGTGCAGCCGATAGACACACTGGCTGACGCGCGAACTGGCCTTGAACCGCAGCTGCGTCAAACGAGCGAAGACCAAGTCATCGGCATGCAGCAGAAATGGCAGGTTAGGAAATCCGCCTACCGCGACATAGTCAGCGGGTCGGAACACGTATCCCGTCCCTACGGAGTCACGCAGACCCCAGAGTCGCGCCGCCAGGAAGTCCGCTGCTGATTCGACCTCCGGAATGGGGCGGCTAGGCCGGATGATCCTTCCATCCTCGTCGATCATGTCGAATGCCGTCTGATAGAGGCTGGCACGGGGATGATCGATCACGAGCTGTTCGATTGCGTCCAGGAAGCGCGGCAATAGCCTGTCGTCATGACCAATGATGGTTGCGAACTCGACATCGAGCTCGCGTCTGGCGAGCATCGACCACACGCGGTGCCAGCTTTCCCAAACTTGCAGGCTGCTCGACGATCGATGGACTCGCAACCTGGGATGAGCGTATCCCTCAGCAATGTCAGCCGTTCCGTCCGAACTCGCGTTGTCGAGAACTACCAGGACCCAATCTTCCCGAGTCTGGGCAATTACGCTGTCGATTGCCTCGCGCACGAAGGCCGCGCCGTTGCGAACCGGCAAGAAGACGGCGTACCGTGCTCGAATCATGCGAGGCAGTCTTGGTGTGTTCTATCTTCTGCAGTCGTGTTGCAGCGGAAGTTGACACAGGAGGTCAGGACATTTGGGTTGCTTGGCAAGGAACGGCACTTGGGCTCCCCTTGTCGCAACATACACGTCGAGACCACCGTCCCTACCATCGCCTACCCGCAAGCCTCGTACACCCGGTTTAGAGCATGCGCGGTCAATCGAATGCGAACGTGAGCATGTGTCTCTGGTCAAACGACTCGAATACGTCGATCAGGTTGCGAAATTGGGTGCTCCCAACGGGTCTGCTCTCCATGGCGTGCTGACCGATGAACCCTCGCAATCGTGCTACGAGCCAGGCACGCCATCCTTTCGGCACATGTCGCAATACGATGAATCCCAGTGGAAGTGAAGCGCCGTAGATGAAGCGTTCCACGCTCGTCATTCTTGCCTGTAAGCGCTTGAGGTCGGCTCGACCAAGCGCTCCGTCCATGTAGCGCTTCTTGTATGTGTGGGCGATCTGAAGGAAGCGGTAGCGGCGGTAGTTCGGACGCGCACGGTGAGCATGGCCAAGACTTTGCCGCAGAGCCTCCATCGCAAGCAGCCAGGAGTCGTTGTAAGAGGTTCCCGGGAGCATGACGCTCGCGACGGGCGAATCACGCGTGAGCTGAGCCTCGTTCTGCAAAAACTTTGCCCCGTCTGCCGCCCGGTTGTTGAAATGAAAGAACCCGTAGGACTTCGGGGTGATTCCAATGATGACGAGGGGCTGGGGGTAGATAAGGATCCGGCTGGACGTCATGAACAACGCAGGCGTGGCATAGAAGTCAGGGTAAGGCGATTGGAAGAAGGGACCGGAGGCCGACAGATCTCGGATCTTGCGTCGGCTGACGAGCGAGAACTGCATGTTCGAGGACACCGGCATCTTGAAGTCGAGGTAGCCCCGCGCGATGCGGTCGGCGTGCTTCCTGGACAGCCAGTGCGGCATCGCCTCCGCGAAAGCAGAGCTCTGGTCGCGCCGAAGCAACCCCTCAGGCGCCTCTGGCAAGACGTTCGGGTAGGCATAGAAGAGCGCGCTGACGTAGATGAAGTCAGGGTCCGGGAAGCGCTCCATTGCCGCAAGCAGCGTCGAGAAATATCCCGGGAGTAGTCCGTCGTCGTCCCCCAGCATCACGACGTAGTCACCGCTGCTCGTTTCCAGCGCCAAGTTCCAGTTTTCGGTGACGGGAACGAGCTCGCTTGTCCGGACATATTTGATTCGCGCATCGCCCAGCGAACCGACGTAGCCTCTGATGTCATCCTCCGAGCAGTTGTCGGAGATGACGATCTCCCAATCCTCGAAGTCCTGGCGCCTGACGGTTTCGACAGCGTAGCGAAGGTATTCGAGCCGGTTTCTCGTGGGCAGGAGGACCGAGAACTTCATTGAGCCGCACCTTTTCTGAAGACCGCCGTGTACGTGCTACCACGGAAACCCGTGCGCTCTATGGGTATCAGAAGTTTTGCAAGCACGCGTCCGGCGACGTGCGCCGCGCGTCCCCACCTCTCATTGGAGAGGAAGCTCTTGAAAGTCTCGGCCCATCCAAACCCGTTGTAACCCGTGGCGATGCGATCGCACGATGTCAATGACAGAACGGGCAGACCCAACGTGCCCATCCGCTCGACGAGCAAAGCGGCTGGGATCATGGTCACGTGCCTGGGAGCATCCACATGGGTCCAAAAGCGGCCGAGGACGCGAAACTGAAACGCGCTCGGGTTGGGCGTATCGAGGATGAGCACGCCACCGGGCCGAAGACGCCGCGCCGCGGCCTCGAGGACGCTCCAGGGATCGGGCAAGTGCTCCACTACCTGCCACAGGACGATCACATCCAAGGGCGGCAGATCGCGCAGGCCCTTCACAGGATCATCGCTCTCCACAACATCCACTTTCACGGTGTCGCGCAGGAACGCGCAGCAGCGGGCATCTCGCTCGATCACCGACACATCGAAGCCGGCCTGCTTGGCGAGGTGCGCGAAAAGTCCGTACGCCGGGCCGATCTCCAGGAGCTTGCCCCGCGTGACGTGGCGTTGAACGACGTCGAGCTTGGACGCGTGCAGGGTTGCGGCCCTTGAAGCCAGCTCCGACTCCGACTTTGGGATCTCGTAGTAGTTCGGAGGGTAGTAGGCGCCTAGATCAGCGGGCACCGGGCTGAGGAAGATCAGCCCGCAGCGTCGGCACCGGAAGTAGTCGAACTGCTCGCCCGTGAGTTTGCGGTTTCGATCTGCGGTCCTGAAGAAGAACTTGGCAGGTGATCCGCACTGGGTGCAATCGGTCATAGGACGCAGGCTGTGAGCAGGCACGTAGTCATCGGGAACTTGGGATGCCAGTGGAATGCGGTGTCGGGGATGCCACCAGCTATCTGGAGAATCGCGACCGGATGGCGCTCCAATTTCGGAACGGGAGTTCGAGCCAGTGCAGGCTGAAGCAACCGTACAGGAGCAAGCTGACCAGGAGGGCGACGACCAGGACCAGACCTGCCGACTGACTCGCGCCATAAAGCTCTGCAGCTAGGCGCGGCGCTCCGAATGCAAGTACTCCGATGGTCACCGCTGGAACAAGCGTGCTTGCGATCCAACGCTTCGTCGAGACGCGGAGAACGTCTTCATGAACAGGGTGTACGAGAACGAGCATGTACACCACGTTGAGCGCGAGCCATACCCATGCGGCCCCGATGATCCCGAAGGCCTCGACGGCCAGGTACATGGCGAGCGCATACGGCACCACTAGGATCACATTCGCCCGGAGGAAGCGTCCTGGGAGTCCCCGCGCTATCGCCACGTTGTACACGTTGGCCATGGCAGCGCCGCACCAAAAGCCGGCAGCTAGAACGGCTGTCGCACGCGACGCGGACGCGGCTGCCTCCGAGTTGATCCACCACGTGAGGATCACGTCACCATAGGCGATCAAGCTGAACGAGGCGATCCCGACCAATGTCAGCATGGCGCGGTCGGCTCGGTTGTACTGCTGGACGAGCTCGCCCGGGGGATCGCGACCTTGCGTGGCGGCGAACGACGGGAGAACAGCAGAGCTGACGGCGGCCACGATGAGAGAAATCGTCGAGGCCGCGGTGTAGGCCAAGCTGTACGCACCCAGATCGTCAAGCGGCAGAACCTTGCTGATCGTCAGCCGGTCGAGTTGAATGATCAGCACGGCGAGCACTGACAAAGCATTCAGGCTGACCGAGAAGCGCCAGACACGTCTTATCGAAGGCATCGACAGTCCGGGCCGCATCGGCATCGACGGGTGTACGTGATGGCACGCCAACGCAAAGACCATCAATTCGATAACCGCATTCACCGCGGTCCACCACAGGAACGCTTCCAAGGTGCGCCAATGGAGAAGAACCGCGACCCCTCCCACGAGCCGGAGCGCTGCCGTTGACACCTTGGCTGCGTTCAGCACGTCCATCCGCTGCAGGCCGCTCAGCACTCCGGTGTAGAGCGCAACCGGCCAGCGCAGCGCCAGGTAAAGCGCGACGATCTTCAGGCTCGTCGCCAGAACATCCACGTCGAGCGCATTGACCTTGAACCAGCGCTCGGCAATGGTGCCGGCAGCGCCGGCGATTGCGAGACCGATTGCAATTGCCGAGACCCAGTAGATCGTCATGGCCGTGCGAAGCAGTTCTCTGCTCGAGCGTTTGCCGTCTGAGTGATCGGACGCGATTTCGCGAGTCAGGGTGCCGGACAGCCCGAGGTCGAACGCAGTAAACGCGATCTGCAAGGTCGTTATGAAACCCACCACGCCGTAGGCTTCCATGCCCAGTATGTTGATCTGGAGAGGCGTGACCACGATCGTCAGCCCGGCCAGCAGAGCACCTCCTACGAGGTTTGCAAAGATGTTTCGTCTAACAACGTACATCGGCGGGGGTGGTCTGGGACCGTCAGCGACAGGTCCCGCGCGCAACTTCAGTGCAAGAACCGTATGTGTACCGCGGCCTTGTTGCCTGCTCCGCCCTCCGGAATTCGCAATCATCGGGACGCCCGCGCGGGCCCCGGAGCGCCGGTCCCGGGGCAAGCGTCGTCGGTTCGAGAGGGAAGGGTTCGCGCGCGTTCATGAGAGATTCAACGCTCTCGTCAGCTTCTCGCGGCAGCCCCAAAAGGCCATCGGCTCGTAGTCTGGATAGGGGTAGTGGCCTAGCTCGAGCGCGAGGTTCCAATTGTTTTGGCGAATCCAGCCTTCGACCAGCGAACGCACGGCCACCGGCCGGCCGGAGCACACGTTGACGATGCCGGCGTCGGGCGCACGCAGCGCCAGTCCGACGAGCATCGAAGCCATTTCGCTCACTGGCAGATAGTCGCGCAGCTGCTCGCCCCCGGACATGCGGAAGACGCGTTCGCCCCGCTCGGCAGCCGAGGCTAGCAGCGGGTACAGCGACTGCGCCGACTGGCCTTCGCCGTACATGTAGAAGAGCCGTGCCCAGGTAAAGCGGAAGGGCGTGCTGTCGCGCAGGAAGGCGAGCTGCCGGCGCAACGCGTCCTTTGCGAAGCCATAGGGGTTCTGCGGGTCCGGGCGCATGGTCTCGTCGAGGGCGCCGCTCTGCATCCCGTACTCGAAGCACGTGCCGGTGCAGACCAGCGCCGGGAGGCCGGCGCGCACCAGGCCGGAGAGGAACGTATGCTGCCGCGGCAGCTCGCTTTCGAAATGATGGAGCGATCGATAGTTCGGCAGGCCGCTCCACGAAAGATGAATCAGCACGTCAGGCCGGCCCAGGGCGTGGTAGTCCCCGAGTGACGGTTGGGCGATGTCGAGCGGCACGTGGCGCACGCCGCCGTCCGCGCCGCCGGCGTCGCCGCCGCGGCTCGATGTCACCACGCTGACGCCGGCCTCGCGGGACAGCGCCGCGACGACATGTCGGCCGACGAAGCCCGTCGCGCCGGTGACCGCGACCTTCATTCGACTTGCAGGCTGGGCACGGCGAAGACGAAGCGTCCGCCCCATTCGCGGATGCCGCCGAGCTGCTTTGTCAGCTCGACCTTCAGATTCCACGGCAGCACGAGCACGTAGTCCGGGCGGCCCCGCCACAACTGCCCCTCATCGACGATCGGGATTCGGCTGCCCGGCAGGAACTTGCCCTGCTTGGCCGGGTTTCGGTCGACGACCCACGGCAGCAGGTCCGCGCGCACGCCGGCGAAGTTGAGAAGCGTGTTGCCCTTGGCAGCGGCGCCGTAGGCCCCCACCCGCTTGCCATCGCGCTTGGCGACTATCAGGAACTCCAGCAGGTCATCCTTGATCCGCTCGGCGCGCGCCTGGAAGCCGAGGTAGTAATCCGCCGACGTGACGCCCAGCTGCGCTTCGCGAGCAAGGAGCTTTCCAACGGCCGGCGCGACCGGGTGGGTAGAGCTGTCGCTCCGCTGCGCAAACACCCGCAGGCTGCCTCCGTGCGTGGGCAGCTCCTCGACGTCGAAGACCGATAGGCCGTTGCGCTCGAACGTCGTCCGCACGGCAGTCAACGAGAGGTACGAGAAGTGCTCGTGATAGATGGTGTCGAACTGGCAGTCGGCGACCAGTCGCGCCAGGTGCGGAAACTCGAACGTGGCGACGCCCCGAGGCTTCAGCAGGACGGCGAAACCCGCGACAAAGTCGTTGATGTTCGGCACATGGGCGAGCACGTTGTTCGCCGCCGTGAGGTCAGCGGCGCGGCCCGCCTGCACCAGCTCCTCCGCCAGCTCGACTCCGAAGAACTTCTCGACGACCTCGATCCCCTTGCCCCGCGCCGCCTCGGCCGTGCTCTTCGTCGGCTCGACGCCGAGGCACGGGATGCCGCGCGCCTGCACGTACTGCAGCAGGTAACCGTCGTTCGATGCGACCTCGACGACGTGCGAGTCCGCGCCGAGGCGAAAACGCTCCGCCATCGCTTCAACATAGGCCTTCGAGTGCTCGAGCCAGGTGCTCGAGAAGGAGCTGAAGTACGCGTAGTCCTCTGCGAACAGCTCGTCGGCGTGCGCGTAGTCCTCGGTCTGCACCAGCCAGCAGGCGGTGCAGGTCTGGACCCGCAGCGGATACCACTTCTCGGGTGCCGACAGCTGCTCGGCCGACAGATAGGAATTGGAGGGCGGCGATGTCTGCAGGTCGATGAAGGGCAAGGCCAGCTCCGACTGGCAATGGCGGCATTTCATGGCACGAGTCCGGTGAAGTCGCTGGCGACGTGCGGGGTGGCGCGATCCTTGTCGGACACGTCGCTGAAGGGCAGCGGCCAGCGGATGCCGATCGCCGGGTCCGACAGGTTCAGCGCGCCCTCCGCCGCCGGCGTGTAGGCGGTCGAGTGCAGGTAGAGCAGCTCGCAGTCCTGCTCGAGCGTCTGAAAGCCATGCGCGAAGTGGCGCGGGATCAGCAAGCTGGTGGCGTTTTCCGCCGACAGGATCTCGGCGTGCCAGGCCAGGAAGGTCGGCGAGCCGCGCCGAAGATCGACGGCGACGTCGAAGACGCGGCCGCGCACGCAGCTCACGAGCTTGATCTCGGCGTGCGGCGAATGCTGGAAGTGCAGCCCGCGCGCCGCGCCGAGGCGGCGCGTGAGCGTGTGGTTGATCTGAGCAACGGGGGCGTCGAAGCCGGCGCTCGCCAGTTCGTCCGCGCAGAAGAGGCGGCTGAAGAAGCCGCGCGCGTCCTGGGCCTGGCTGCGCTTGATGGCCACTAGTCCCTCGAGCGGCGTGCGGGTGACGCTGAAGCGGTTCACCGCGAGCCCTCAGTGGCGTCGAGGTAAGCACCGATCTGCTGCAGGCACACCTGCTGCATGTCGTCGCCGCGACGCCAGGCGTTGTGCCATTCGACTGTCTTGTCGAGTGCCGTGCCGAGATTCCAACGGGGTTTCCAGCCCAGCGCCGCGCGCGCCTTGCTGCTGTCGAGCTTGAGAAAGTTGGCCTCGTGCACGTGCTCGCCGGCCACGGAGTTCCAGCGCGTGCCGGGCGAACGTTCGACCAGGCGGTCCAGGATCCACGCTACCGTCCGCGCGTCGTCGTCCGGGGGGCCGAAGTTCCAGGCCTCCGCACGGCCCTCGCCGCCGGTCGCCAGCTGCTCGGCGAGAAGCAGGTAGCCGCCGACCGGCTCGAGCACGTGCTGCCAGGGACGGGTCGCCCGCGGATAGCGCACCTCGAGGGGCAACCCATCGCTAGCGGCACGGAAGAAGTCGGGCACCAGGCGATCGACCGCCCAATCGCCGCCCCCGATCACGTTGCCGGCCCGTGCGGTGGCCAGCGCGATGCCCGCCGCGGCGAGGAACGAATTCCGATACGCGGCGGAGACGAGCTCGGAGCAAGCCTTGCTGTTCGAGTAGGGATCGTGTCCGCCGAGCGGCTCCGATTCGCGGTAGCCCCAGACCCACTCCCGGTTCTCGTAGCACTTGTCCGTCGTCACGTTGACCACGGCTTTCACGCCTTGAACGGCGCGCACTGCCTCGAGCAGATGGACCGTGCCCATCACGTTGACCGAGTAGGTCTCGACCGGATCGGCGTACGACTGGCGCACCAGCGGCTGCGCCGCCAGGTGGAAGACGACCTCCGGCCGGGCCGCCTCGACGGCGCGTCGGAGCGCGGCCGCGTCGCGGATGTCGGCCATCGTGTGCCCGGCCAAGCGCTCGGCGATCCGCGCGACCCCGAAGAGGTTGGGCTCGGTCGGCGGCTGCAACGAGTAGCCGTGGACCTTCGCGCCGGCCTGCGTGAGCCAGAGGCTCAACCAACCGCCCTTGAAGCCCGTGTGGCCCGTGACCAAGACGCTCCGGCCGCGCCAGAAGCCTTCGCTCATGGCCACATCTTCCACGGCGCGCGGCCGCTCGACCACAGCTGCTCGAGGTGCGTCTTGTCGCGCAGCGTATCCATGGGTTGCCAGAAGCCGGTGTGCTCGAACGCCATCAGCTCGCCTTCCTCGGCCAGGCGGTTCAGCGGCCCGGCTTCCCAGCTTGTGTGATCGCCCTCGATGTAGGGCAGGCACCTCGGTGAAAGAACGAAGAAGCCGCCGTTGATCCAGCCCCCGTCGCCGCGCGGCTTCTCGACGAACCCCTGCACACGGTGCCCTTCGGTGACGAGCGCGCCGTAACGGCCCGGCGGCTGGACCGAGGTCACCGTCGCGATCCTGCCGTGGGATCGGTGGAAGGCGATCAGCTTGCCGAGGTCGACGTCGGCGACGCCGTCGCCGTAGGTGAAGCAGAACGCCGCGTCCTCGCTGACGTAGCTGGCGACGCGCTTCAGCCGCCCGCCCGTCAGCGTCTCATCTCCGGTGTCGACCAAGGTGACGCGCCACGGCTCGGCGTTGCGCTGGTGCACGCGCATCTCGTTTCTCTCCATGTCGAAGGTGACGTCCGACATGTGGAGGAAGTAATTCGCGAAGTACTCCTTGATCACGTAGCCCTTGTAGCCGCAGCAGATCACGAAATCGTGGATGCCATGCGCCGAGTACATCTTCATGATGTGCCAGAGGATCGGCTTGGCGCCGATCTCGATCATGGGCTTGGGCTTGAGGTGGGTTTCCTCGGAGATGCGGGTGCCGAGACCTCCGGCCAGGATGACGGCTTTCAATCTGGCCTCCCGGCAGGCGAAGTGGCGGGAGGTAGAGAGGTGGCCAAGTCGGCACCAAGGCCACGGGCGGGCAGAAGTTTCTGGCCGGCCTTTCGCATGAGCTTCGCAAGTATGATCATGGCCGCCTTGGGAGTAGAGACGCCCAGTTCCCGCAGCGACACGTAGCACTCTCGGTTGGCGTTCATGATCGATCGGATGGACTTGTTTGACACCCCGCCTTCGCGCATGGCGACCAAAACGTGTGGGAATGCAGACGCTCTTCCCCCGATGGCTGCCATGGCCTGCTCCATCAACTTGATGTCAGCAGCGATCCGCTTGCTCTCGTCGAAGCCGCCAAGCTTGAGCAGGAACTCGCGATCCGCCACGAACGCCGGGTGCGGCGGATGCCAACCCAGGCGACGCGCCCGCTCGGGGTTCTTCGGCGCCCGCCAGTAACGCGTCGGCACCATGTCGCCCGAGACTTCTTTGAACATTTGAACCTCGCCCACGAGGACGGGCGAACGGCGCTCGCGAAGGATGGTCAGCATCGCCTGCCACCGAGCGCGCAGCGCTGGATGCAAGTAATCGTCCGAGTTGAGGAACCAGACGTACTCGCCACGGGCGATCCGCAGCCCCTTGTTCATGCCGGCGTAAATGCCAGTGTCTCGTTCCGAGAAAAGACGGCGCATCGCACGGCTGTGCGATGCCACGATATCCAGGGTCTGATCCGTCGACTTCCCGTCGACGATCACGTGTTCTACCTCCGCCTGATCGATCAGCGCGAAGTCGACCGACTGGAGCGTCTGGCCGATCGTTCGAGCCGAGTTGAAGCAGACCGTCACGATCGACAGCAGCGGCGCCGCGCCTCCGGCGCCGGGCTCCTCAGGCTTCATTCGGATTCGACACGTACCACTCCCGTGTCCGATCCAGGCCGGTCTCGAGCGTGACCGAAGGGCGATAGCCCAGCCCCGCGACCTTGCGGATGTCGGGACAGCGGCGCGAGGTCTCGCCGGCCGGCGCCTCGCCCGGAACGATGGTCGCCGTGCGCCCGAACGACGCCGCCACCTTGTGCGCGAGCTCGGCGACCGACACCTCGTCCGTCGTGCCGACGTGATAGATGTTGAGGTGCTTGCCCTCGGTGAAGGCGAGGGCGCAGCCGTGGGTGAAGTCGTCGACGTAGACGAACGACCGGGTCTGCCCGCCGTCCCCCTTGATCGGCAGCGAGATGTGCCTGCCGGCGGTTTGCTCGCAGAGCTTCTGCACCCGGCCGATGAACTGCGGGATGACGTGCTCATAGCCCATGTCGGGCCCGTAGACGTTGTGCGGCCGCACGACGACGACCTGCGCGAAGCGCTCGCGGCCGTAGTTGATCGCCAGCAGCTCGCTGATGAGCTTGCCACCGCCGTAGCTGTAGCGGGGGTTGAGCGGATCGGGGATCGACATGGGCACCGACTCGTCCGTCGGCACCGTCGGCGGCGTCTGGTAGACCTCCGACGACGACATCAGCCAGTAGCGGGGCACATCGTGGCGGAGGCACGCTTCCAGCGTGTTGAGGGCGCCCTTGACGCCGACCTCGAGCACCAGCTTCGGCTTCGAGTAGAAGAACTCGGTCCCGTTGACGAACGCCAGGTGCGCGACGGCATCGACGCCGCGCGTCGCCTTGTCCACGTCGTCGGCATTGCGCACGTCGCCGGCGATGAACTCGATGTCGTTGATGACACGCGCCAGCCGCCGCGGCCGGCCGCGCGAGTTGTCGTCGAGCACCCGGACGTTCCAGCCCGCGTGCAGCAGCTTGGCGACGAGAGCGGCGCCGAGAAAGCCGCTGCCGCCGGTGAAGAGGACGGTCTGCGCCATCACCGGCGCCCCCACGCCTTCGCCGAGCCGAGCCGCCGCATCGTGACTCCTTCCACCTCGGCCGCCTTCTCGTCCATCGGCAGCACCGACCAGACGTCGAAGACGACGGCGGGCCGCTTCATCGACGCCGCGAGGGCGTCGAGGTTCAGCCACTGGTACTTGGCGTTGTTGTTGGCGACGATGACGATGCTGGCACCGGCGAACGCGCCTTCGATCGTCGCCGGCTCGATGCCGAGCTCGGCGATCCCTTCGTCACTGACGGCGAAGTCCTGGCCGCAGAGCCGGGCTTTCGGAAAGCGGCGGCGGAGGGCGGCGATCAGCTCGTTGGCCGGGGTCGAGCGCGTGTCGTCCGTCTCCGGGCGGCCCTTGAAGGCGACACCGCAGATGGCGATCTTGGCGGAACGGGCCGCCGCGTCGGCCGGCAGCTCGCGCAGCAGCATGTCGATCACGCGGTCGGACAGGCTTTCGTTCAGGGCCCGCCCTTCCCGGATAAGCGAGGGCACGAACCCATAGTCGGTCATCGAGTCCTGCAGGATGTGCGGGTCCTTGTGCAGACACGGGCCGCCGACAAAGCCGGGCATCGCGATCTTCGTCCGCTCGTAGCCCGTGTTCGCCGCCCGGATCACCTCGATGCCGTCGAGGCCCGCGGCGTCGCAGAGCAGCGCCACCTCGTTGCCGAACGCGAACATGTGGTCGCGGTACGAGTTGTCGAGCAGCTTGATGACTTCGGCGGCCTCGAGCGAGCTGACCTTGATCGTCGTCGGGGTCAGGCGCTGGAAGATGCTGGTGGCACGCCACATGTCGGCGTCCGTGAGGCCGCCGACGATCTGCGGCAGGGAGATGAGCTCCTCGAGCGCCTTGCCTTCCAGGGTTCGCTCCGGGCAGTAGGCCAGCCCGAAGGCCTTGCCCGATGCCTCGAGCCGCTTCAGCACGACGGCGCGCGTCGTGCCCAGGCGAACGGTCGAGCGAAGGACGACGAGCGAGCCGCTCGGCATGTGGTCGGCCACCTCCGTCGCCACGTTGCTGACCATGTCCATGCGCGGGCTCTGGTCGGGGCCCAGCGGGGTGCCGACGGTGAGGACGTAGGCCGATGGCAGCTCGTCGGCGGGAATGTGCGCGATGCGCTCGACGAAGCTCAGCGTCCCGGCCTTCAGCGCGCGCTTGAGCCGCACTTCCAACCCCTGCTCGAAGAAGTGCGGCACGCCATCGGAGATCTTGGCAAGCACCTTGCGGTTGATCTCGGCGCCGTGCACGCGAAAGCCCCGCTCGGCCATGACGACGGCGAGCGTCAGGCCCACGTAGCCCATGCCGAGGATGCAAACCTTGTTGTCGGTGACCATGTGTTCCATCTGCGTCTAGGCTCGGGTCATGTACCAGTCGGCCGCGCGGCGCAGGCCGTCCTCGAGGGAGACGCGGGGCGTGAAGTCCAGCAGCCTCCGCGCCTTGGCCGGATCGAGCGCGCGTCGCGGTGCGCCTTGCGGCTTGGAGGCATCCCATTCAAGACGCCCTTCGAAGCCGACCACGCGGCATACCGTCTCGGCGAGCACGCGGATGCTCACCTCTTCGCCGCTGCCGAGATTGATCACTTCGCCGCGGGCCTCCGGTCGCTCGAGCGCCAGGAGCAGGCCCCGGGCGCAATCGTCGACATAGAGGAGATCGCGGGTCGCGGAGCCGTCCCCCCAGACGACGAGCGATGCGTCGCCGCGTGACCTGGCTTCGTGGGCGCGGCGGATCAAGGCAGGCACGACGTGCGACCTGGCCTCGTCGAAGTGGTCCTCGGGCCCGTACAGATTGGTCGGGATGACGTAGCTGTAAGAGAGGCCGAACTCCTCGGCGAGCGCGCCGGCGAGCGAGTGCAGCTCGCGCTTGGCCAGGCCATAGGCCGCGGTGTCGGGCGACGGGTAGCCGTCGTACAGCGCCGCCTCGGGAGTCGGGATCGGTGCCGCCTCGGGATAGGCGCACACCGTCGAGACGATGACCACGTGGGCGGGCACCGGCAGGGCGGCAGCGGCGCGCAGGAGGTTGACGCCCATCACCAGGTTTTCCGCCGCGACGCGCCCGGGGTGGCGGCGGTGCAGGCCGATGCCGCCAACGAAGCCGGCGGCGTGGACGATCTTCGTCACCCCGTGGCAGTCAAGGTAGCGCGCGACGGCCCCGCCGTCGAGGAGGTCGAGCTCGGCGCTGCGCGGCGCGAGATGCGGCGTGTCGCCGAGCTGGCGCACGATGCACCGGCCGAGGAAGCCGTGTCCCCCGGTGACGAGGATCACCGCCTCGAGAGGGCGGTGGTCTTAACGCCGCCCATAGTTGTCCTCGAACCGCACGATGTCGTCTTCGCCCAGATACGACCCCGACTGCACCTCGATGATCTCGAGCGGCAGCTTCCCGGGATTGGCGAGCCGATGCGTCTGCCCGAGCGGGATGTACGTGCTCTGGTTCTCGGTAAGCATGCTCACCGACTCGCCGTTGGTGACCTCGGCCGTGCCCGACACCACGATCCAGTGCTCGGCCCGATGGTGGTGCATCTGCAGGCTGAGCCTGGCGCCCGGCTTGACCATGATCCGCTTGACCTGGAAACGCGGGCCCTGGTCGACGCATTCGTACCAGCCCCAGGGCCGGTGCACCCGCCGGTGCGTGCTCGTCTCGCTGCGGCGCGTCTCGGCCAGGGTGCCGACCAGGTCCTTGACCTCGCCGCTCTTGGAACGGTGGGCGACGAGCACCGCGTCGGCCGTCTCGACGACCGTCACGTCGTCCATGCCGATCACGCCGACGAGGCGGCTCGTCGCGTGCACCAGCGTGTTGCGCGAGTTGCGCAGCACCGCGTCGCCTTGCACCGCGTTGCCGTCGCTGTCGCGCTCGCCCGCCTGCCAGACCGCGTCCCAGGCACCGAGATCGCTCCAGCCGGCGTCGAGCGGGACCATGCGGACGGAGATGCCCGATCCCTGGCGGCTCGCCGGCTCCATGACGGCGTAGTCGACGCTGTCGCCGGGAATCGCGGCGAAGGCGTCGCGGTCGAAGCGCAGGAAGGCGTCGTCGGCCGTGGCCGTGGCGTAGGCAGCTTCGCTGGCGCGCGCGAGCTCGGGGCGGAACCGGCGCAAGGCTTCGAGCCAGACGCTGGCCCGCACGACGAAGATGCCGCCGTTCCACAGGTAGCCGTCGTCGGCCACGTACTTGCGCGCCGTGGCGAGGTCGGGCTTCTCGACGAACGCTGCTACCGGCAGCAACCCGTCGGCGTCCGCGCTGTCGCCGGCGCGGATGTAGCCGTAGCCGGTGTCCGGCCGCTCCGGGCGGATGCCGAGGACGACGATGCCGCCGCTCGCCGCTGCCCGCACGGCCGTGCGCAGCGTCTGCGTGAACGCCGGCAGCTGCGTGATGAGGTGATCCGCCGGCGTGACCACGAGGACCGGATCCGCCGAGCCGCCCGACGAGCGGGTCGCCTCGAGCGCCGCCAGGTGCAGTGCCGGGGCGGTATTGCGCCCGAAGGGCTCGAGCAGGACGCGAGCCGGCTCGATGCCGATGCCGCGAAGCTGGTCGACGACCGTGAACCGATGCTCCTCGTTGGCGACGATGCAGGGTGGCTGCACGGCGATGTCCGCGGCGGCGATCGCCGCCGCGCGGCGCGCTGCCTGCTGGAACAGGGTCTCGCCGGCGGCGCCGTTGCCGATGCCGAGCGAGAGGTACTGCTTCGGATGCAGCGAGCGGCTGAGCGGCCACAGCCGCGTGCCGCTGCCGCCGGCGAGGATGACCGGGACCACGGAGAGGGTCGACTCGCTCACGGCCGCGTTCCTCGCTGATCGGCGAGGTCCTTGCGCAGCGCCGAGATCTGCGAGCGCAGCGCCACGAACTCGCGCTCCTTGCGTGCCAGGAAGGCCTGCGTCAGGCGCAGGCGCTGGCGGATGCCGGCGGGCGTCAGCACGTAGAGATAGCCGAGCTTGCGGTCGCTGCGCTGGAAGTTCTGCGCCTTGACCCAGCCCTTGGCGAGGAGCGCCTTCAGCAGGTAGTGCGTCTTGCCGAGGCTGACGCCGAGCTCGCGTGCGAGCTGCCGCTGCGAGTACTCCGGGTGCTCCTCGAGCAGGCGCAGCAACGCCACGGCGGCGTCTTGGTCGGAAGCGGAGTCTTCGGGGTGCAAGGGCGACTGTTCAATGGCTGAACGCGAAAGTGTACCCGCTGGGCATGCCGCTCCGAAGCGGCATTTGTTGGCAGTTCCTAGCCCTTCGTGGTCGGCGCTTCGAGCGTCGGGGCGGCGCGGTCCTTGGCCGACAGCGTGAACGGAACGCCGACCTCGGGCCAATCGATGGCCAGCGACGGATCGCTCCAGAGCAGGCTCACCTCCGCCGCCGGTGCGTAGTAGTGGGTGGCCTTGTACTGCACGTCGGCCGTGTCGCTGAGGACGAGGAAGCCGTGCGCGAGGCCGGGCGGAATCCAGATCTGTCGATGCGCGCGGTCGTCGAGCTCGGCGCCCACCCAGCGTCCGTACGTGGCGCTGTCGGGACGGACGTCGACGGCGACGTCGAAGATGCGGCCGGCCGAAACGCGCACCAGCTTGCCCTGGGCATGCGGCGCCACCTGCCGGTGCAGGCCGCGCAGCACGCCCCGCGACGATCGCGAGTGGTTGTCCTGGACGAAGCTGACCGGCGAGCCGACGGCGGCCTCGAACGCCTTCTGATTGAAACTTTCGAGAAAGAAGCCGCGCTCGTCGCCGAACACCTTCGGCTCCAGGATCAACACGCCCTCGATGGCCGTGCGCGTGATTCGCATGCTCAAAAGACCTTCGTGCTGGCCACCTGGATCAGGTACTGGCCATAGCCGTTCTTGCGCATCGGCTCCGCCATTGCCAGCAGCTCCTCGCGGCTGATCCAGCCGGCGCGAAAGGCGATCTCCTCCGGGCACGCCACCTTGAGCCCCTGCCGCTTCTCGAGCGTGGCGATGAACTGGCCGGCCTCCATCAGGCTGTCGTGCGTGCCGGTGTCCAGCCAGGCGTAGCCGCGGCCCATGACCTCCACGCTCAGGCTGGCCGCCGCGAGATAGCGGGCGTTGACGTCGGTGATCTCGAGCTCGCCGCGCGCGGAGGGCGCGATGCCGGCGGCGATGTCGCTGACCTGCTCGTCGTAGAAATACAGTCCGGTCACGGCGTAGTTGCTCTTCGGCGCCGCTGGCTTTTCCTCGATGCTGAGCGCGCGCCGGTCGCCGTCGAACTCGACGACGCCGTAACGCTCGGGGTCGTGCACGTGGTAGGCGAACACGGTCGCGCCGGTCGGCCGGGCCGAGGCAGCCGCGAGCATCGCCTGCAGGTCGTGGCCGTAGAAGATGTTGTCGCCCAGGACCAGCGCGCTCGGATGGCCACCGACGAACTGACGGCCCAGGATGAAGGCCTGCGCCAGACCGTGCGGGCTAGGCTGGACGCAGTAGCTGAGGTTGATCCCCCACTTCGAGCCGTCGCCGAGCAGGGCGGCGAAGCGCGGCGTGTCCTGCGGCGTGCTGATCACCAGGATGTCGCGGATGCCGGCCAGCATCAGCGTGCTCAGCGGGTAGTACACCATCGGCTTGTCGTACACCGGCAGCAGCTGCTTGCTGAGAGCCAGCGTCGCCGGATGCAGGCGCGTGCCGGAGCCCCCGGCGAGAACGATTCCCTTGCGGGTCTTGGCGACCGTCATGCAGGTTCCTGTCGGTGGAGGATTTCCGCGAGCATGCGCTCGACGCCTTGCTGCCACGGGGGCAGGGCGAGCCCGAACGCGTCGCGCAGCTTCGTCGTCGCCAGCCTCGAGTTCCTGGGCCGCGCGGCGACTTGCGGATAGGCGCTGCTCGCGACCGGCTGGACGCGCTCGGGCGCGACGCGCAGCGGCTGGCCGAGGCGCGCGGCGACCTCGATCACGTGCCGCGCGTAACCGTGCCAGCTGGTCTCTCCCGACGCGGTCGCGTGATAGGTGTCGGCCAGCATGGCCGATGACCTGGTGGCGCGCAAGACATGCGCCGTGACGTCGGCGAGCAGATCGGCAGCCGTCGGCGCGCCCACCTGGTCATCGATCACCGTCAGCGCCTCGCGATCCCTGGCCAGGCGCAGCATGGTCCTGGCGAAGTTGTCGCCCCGCGCCGAGTAGACCCAGCTGGTGCGCAGGATCAGGTGGCGGCAGCCGCTCGCCCGGATGAGCGCCTCGCCCTGGAGCTTGCTGCGCCCGTAGGCGTTCAGGGGCGCCGTCGGCGAGTCCTCGCGCCAGGGCTCCGACCCGCTGCCATCGAAGACGTAGTCGGTGCTGTAGTGGATCAGCCAGGCACCCGAAGCCGCGGCGGTCCGGGCGAGCACGCCCGGCGCTTCCGCGTTGACGCGCATGGCGCCGGCCGTGTCCGTCTCCGCGCGGTCCACGGCGGTGTAGGCCGCCGCATTGACGATCACCTCGGGCGCGACGCGGCGCACGATGGCGGCGAGCGACTCCGGCTGGTCGAAGTCGGCCGGACCCGACGCGTCGCCGCTCGAGTCGAGCGCCGTCACCTCGCCCAGCACCGACAGGGAGCGCTGAAGTTCCCATCCGAGCTGCCCGTTCTTGCCGAACAGCAGGATCCTCATGCCACGCGCAGGCCGTAGTTCGCCTGGACCCACTCGCGGTAGGCGCCGGTCTGCACGCGCTCGACCCACGCGCTGTTGTCCAGGTACCAGCGGACGGTCTTGCGCAAGCCCGACTCGAACGTCTCCGCAGGACGCCAGCCGAGCTCGCGCTCGATCTTGCGCGCGTCGATGGCATAGCGGCGGTCGTGGCCCGGCCGGTCGGGCACGTGCGTGATCAGCCGCGCATAGGGGCCGTCCCCGTGCGGCTTCATCTCATCGAGGAGCGCGCACACCGCGTGCACGATCTCGAGGTTGGGCTTCTCGTTCCAGCCGCCCACGTTGTAGGTCTCGCCGACCCGCCCGCGCGCCAGGACCTCGCGGATCGCGGCGCAGTGATCCTTCACGTAGAGCCAGTCGCGGACCTGCTGGCCGTCGCCGTACACCGGCAGCGGCTTGCGGGCGAGCGCGTTGACGATCATCAGCGGGATCAGCTTCTCGGGGAAGTGATACGGACCGTAGTTGTTGCTGCAGTTCGTGGTGAGCACCGGCAGCCCGTAGGTGTGATGCCAGGCGCGGACCAGATGGTCGCTGGCGGCCTTGCTGGCCGAGTAGGGACTGTTCGGCTCGTAGGCGTCGGACTCGCGGAACGCGGGGTCGGTCTTGCCCAGCGAGCCGTAGACCTCGTCGGTGGAGACGTGGAGGAAGCGGAAGGCGGCCTTCTCGTCGGCCGGCAGGGCCGTCCAGTGCGCCCGGGCCGCTTCGAGGAGGGTGAAGGTTCCCTGGACGTTGGTGCGGATGAACTCGGCCGGACCGTGGATGCTGCGGTCGACGTGGCTCTCGGCCGCCAGGTGCACCACGGCCCGGGGCCGATGCTCGGCGAAGAGGCGGTCGAGGAGGGCGCGGTCGCCGATGTCGCCGTGCACGAGCACATGCCTCGGGTCGCCCGCCAGGGACGACAGGTTCTCGGTGTTGCCGGCGTAGGTGAGCGCGTCGACGTTCAGCACCGGCTCGCTGCCCTGCCTCAGCCAGTCGAGAACGAAATTGGAGCCGATGAAGCCGGCCCCGCCGGTGACGAGGATCATGGAGGCACGAAAAAGCCTCGGATTCTATGCGCCCGACACCTGCCCGCCTTGCCGCTCGGCGCAGCGCCCCGATAATGTGGAGATGACTGAAACACCTCACGAAAAGTCCCTTTTGCCGGGTTCGACCGACCTTTCCGCCGCGCTGCCGGCATCCGACGCCGTGACGGCAGCGGACGCCGCTCCCTCCCTGAAGTTCTCCTCGGTCGGACTGTCGCCGATCCTGCAGCGCGCCGTGGCCGACCAGGGCTACACGACGATGACGCCGATCCAGGCCAAGGCGATCCCTCTCGTCCTCGCCGGCCGCGACATCATGGGCGCCGCCCAGACCGGGACCGGCAAGACCGCCGCTTTCTCGCTGCCGCTGCTGCACAAGATGCTGCCGCACGAGAACGCCAGCATGTCGCCGGCCCGCCATCCGGTGCGCGCCCTCGTGATTGCGCCGACCCGCGAGCTCGCCGACCAGGTCGCCGACAACATCAAGGGCTACGCGGCCCACTCCAAGCTGCGCGTGGCGGTCGTCTTCGGCGGCATCGACATGAAGCCGCAGACCCTGGAGCTCAAGCGGGGCGTCGAGGTGCTGGTCGCGACGCCGGGGCGGCTGCTTGACCACATCGAGGCCAAGAACTGCGTCCTCAACCAGGTCGAGTACGTGGTGCTCGACGAGGCCGACCGGATGCTCGACATCGGCTTCCTGCCCGACCTGCAGCGGATCCTGTCGTACCTGCCGAAGCAGCGGCAGACGCTCCTCTTCTCGGCGACCTTCTCGCCTGAGATCCGCCGCCTCGCCGAGAGCTACCTCCAGGACCCGCTGATGGTCGAGGTGGCGCGGCCGAACGCGACGGCGACCAACGTCGAGCAGCGCTTCTACAGCGTCTCCACCGACGACAAGCGGCGCGCGGTGCTGAAGCTGCTGAAGGAGCGCTCGATCGGCCAGGCCCTGATCTTCGTCAACTCCAAGCTCGGCTGCGCCCGGCTGGCTCGCTCGTTCGAGCGCGACGGCCTCCGCACCAACGCGCTGCACGGCGACAAGTCGCAGGACGAGCGGCTGAAGGCGCTCGAGGCGTTCAAGGCCGGCGAAGTGGACGTGCTCGTCGCGACGGACGTCGCCGCGCGCGGCCTGGACATCGTCGACCTGCCGGCGGTGTTCAACTTCGACGTGCCGTTCAACGCCGAGGACTACGTGCACCGCATCGGCCGCACCGGCCGCGCCGGCGCATCGGGCCTGGCGATCACCCTGGTGTCGCGCGACGACACCCGGCTGGTCGCGGACATCGAGAAGCTGATCCACAAGAAGATCGAGCTCGAGCCGCTCGAGCTCGACGACGACGCCCCGCGCCGGCCGCTGCGCGAGCGCGCGCGAAGGGACGACGACGAGGGTCCCGCACCGGCGTCGCGGGAAGGCCGTGTCGCCGCACCGGCGCGCAGCCCGGCGCGCGAAGCGCCGCGGCCGCCGAGCGATCCGTTCTTCGACACGCCCTACGAGCCGACGGCTCAGGAGGTCGAGCCGGCCTGGGAGAAGCGGGCCGTGCAGACCAGCCGCGCGGTGTCGCCGAACATCAAGCCTAAGAAGAAGGTGGCGGCGCTGTTCGGCGCCAAGGTGCCCGAGCCCGCCGAGTCCTGAGCGGCAGCGTCTGGGGCGCGAAAGCCGGAGCGGGAACGCCGCACCCGGTCAGCGGGCCAGGATCGAGAACACGGCCGGCACGTCGGCCGGCAGGCGCGAAGGTCTCGAGCGCCAGCCCGACACCGACTGGCTGCGGGTGAGCTCGGCGGCGGTGGTCAGCCCGACGCTCACCGACAGCGACGTTCCCGGCTGCAGGTGCGCCACGAGCGCATCGAGCAGCGCCTGGTTGCGGTAGGGCGTCTCGATCACCACCTGCGTCTGCCGCTCGCGTCGGGACAGCGCCTCGAGCTCGCGGATGCGCGCCGCCCGCGCGACCGCCTCGACGGGAAGGTAGCCGATGAAGGCAAAGCTCTGGCCGTTGAGCCCGCTCGCGGACACGGCCAGTGCGATCGAGCTGGCGCCCGGCAGGGCGACGACGCGGATCGCCGCGCGGTGTGCCGCCTCGACGACCACCGCTCCGGGATCGGCCAGGCCGGGGAGCCCGGCCTCGGAGAGCAGGCCCATGTCGGCTCCGGCTCGGATGGGTTCGAGGAGGTCCGCTGCCGCTGCGGCGCGTTCCACCTCGGCCGGCGGACGGCCCTTGGCGGGGCGCGCCAGCTCGCGGATGGAGATCTCCTGCAAGGGCCGGTGCAGCGGCACGACGGCATCGACCCGCTTCAGGAAGGCGCGTGTCGTCTTCGCGTTTTCGCAGATCCAGTGGCCGAGCCCTGCGGCGATGCGGATCGCGCTGCCCGGCAGCAGCTCGCGCAGGTCGGCGGGCGTGCCGGCGATGCCGAAGTCGAGCGTGTTCGGAACCAGGTAGAGGACGCCGGCCGGCGCCGTCATGCGGCGCCTTCGCTCGCCAGCAGCGGATCGATGCCGGCGCGGCGCAGGAGCGCGCAGGTGCGGATCAGCGGCAGGCCGATCAGGGCCGTGGGATCGTCGGAGTGGATGGCGTCGAGGAGGGCGATGCCCAGGGTCTCGGCCTTGGCGCTGCCGGCGCAGTCGTACGGGCGCTCGGCACGGAGGTAGCGCTCGATCTCGGCGTCGCTCAGGTCGCGAAACCGGACTGACACCGAGGCCAGCTCCAGGCCGCTGAACGCGCTGCCCCGGCAGACGACGGCGACGGCCGTATGAAAGAGCACGGTCCGTCCGCGCATCGACCGCAGCTGCGCGGTGGCCCGGGCGTGGTCGCCGGGCTTGCCGATGCCGGTGCCGTCGAGGTCGGCGACCTGGTCCGAGCCGATGACGACGGCTTCGCGGTCCCGCCCGGCAACGGCCTCCGCCTTGGCCAGGGCCAGGCGCCTCGCCAGCTCGAGCGGACGCTCCGCGGGCCTGGGCGTCTCGTCGACCTCCGGCGCCTCGACCTCGAACGGCAGGCCGAGACGAGCGAGGAGCTCGCGCCGATAGGGGGAGGTCGACGCGAGGACGATGCGGCGCTGCGGCATGGGCCATTTTCCCATCGCGGCGAACGCATTCGAGCCGGCCTACACTGATCCGCATGTCGGTTGCCCGCCCGCCGGATCCACGCAAGCTCGACGTTGCGCGACTGGCCGCGACAGGCGCCGAGATCGAGGGCGAATGGCCGCTGGAAGGATTCGCCCGCCTGGTTCACGCCATGCCGCCCGGCGATGCCGCGCCCACCGCGCCGGTGAGTTTCCGCGCCACCGGAGAGCGTGCCGCGCTCGCCGGGGCCGGGGTACAGGCCGCCGTTCGACTGGATGCCCGCGCCCTGGTGCGCCTTGAGTGCCAGCGCTGCCTGCAGGCGATGGCCGTGCCGCTCCACGTCGAGCGTCGCTTCTTCTTCGTTCCCGGCGAAGACGAGGCGGCGGCGCTCGACGAGGACAGCGAGGACGACGTCCTGGCCCTCATCCCGTCGTTCGACCTGCACGGGCTTGTCGAGGACGAGCTTCTGCTGGCCCTGCCGATCGTGCCCCGACACGACGTCTGCCCCGTGCCCGTGTCGCTGGTGTTCGAAGACGACGGCACCGAGGCGGAACCCGGCGATCACCCGTTCGCCGCGCTGGCGTCGCTGAAGGCCGGCAAGCCCCCTTGACGCGGCCGCTCCGGACGTGCGGCCGGAGGGGAGGGCGCTGCTACAATCATCGGCTTTTCGCGATCGATTCGGCGTTTGCCGCGCCTCGTCGCGCCGCCCGCGGACAGCGGGCCAGAGGAGAACCCCATGGCTGTTCAACAGAACAAGAAGTCGCCTTCCAAGCGCGGCATGCACCGTGCGCACAACGCACTCGCCAAGCCCGGTATCGCGATCGAGCCGACCACCGGCGAAACCCATCTCCGCCATCACCTCAGCCCGACCGGCTACTACCGCGGGCGCAAGGTGCTGAAGACCAAGGCCGACGCCTGATCGGAACCGGCGAGCGAGCCGGGCTGGCGCTCCGGTTTCGCCCGTGACGCGCTCGTCCATGGCGGCAGACTCCGGCTCCACGATCCGTCTTGCCGTCGATTGCATGGGCGGCGATCACGGCCCCTCCGTGACCTTGCCGGCCTGCCGTGCCTTCCTGGCCGCCCACCCGGATGCCGAGCTCGTCCTGATCGGGCGCGCCGAGGCGCTCGCTGCCGCGAAGAGCTGGCCCCGCTGCACGCTCGTCGAGGCGAGCGAGGTCATCGAGATGACCGACTCGATCGAGACGGCGCTGCGACGGAAGAAGAACTCGTCGCTCCGCGTCGCCGTGAGCCAGGTCAAGCCGCAGGAGGATCGACCCTCGATCGCGCAGGCGTGCGTCTCGGCAGGCAACACGGGCGCGCTGATGGCCGTCTCGCGCTACGTGCTGAAGACCATCGAGGGCATCGATCGCCCGGCGATCGCCACCGTCATGCCGAACGAGCGCGACGCCTTCACCACCGTGCTCGACCTCGGCGCCAACGTCGACTGCACGGCCGAGCACCTGCTGCAGTTCGCTGTCATGGGCAGCGCCCTGGTCGGCGCCGTCGGAGGGAAGGCGGAGCCCACCGTCGGCCTCCTCAACATCGGCGAGGAAGAGATCAAGGGCGGCGAGGCGGTCAAGGAAGCCGGCGAGCTGCTCCGCGCCGCGGCGGCGGCCGGCGTCGTCAATTTCCACGGCAACGTCGAGGCGACCGACATCTTCAAGGGCACGACCGACATCGTCGTCTGCGACGGCTTCGTCGGCAACGTGATGCTGAAGACGGCGGAGGGGCTGGCCTCGATGCTGACCAGCTTCATCAAGCAGGAATTCAGGCGCAGCGCCTTGACGCAGCTGGCGGCTCTCGCTGCGCTGCCGGTGCTGAACCGGTTCAAGAAGCGGGTCGATCATCGGCGCTACAACGGCGCCGCCTTGCTCGGCCTGCGCGGCCTCGTCTTCAAGAGCCACGGCGCGGCCGATGCGTTCGCCTTCGAGCAGGCTCTGAACCGGGCCTACGACGCGGCCCGCAACGGCCTGCTCGACCGCGTCCAGCACCGGATCCAGGCGACGCTCGCGGCCATGCCGAAGGACGTGGCGCCGATGCGCGCCGAGAGCCCGGCGCCCGCGGTAGGCTCGCTGCACGCATGACCACCGTGTCTCCGCACTCGCGCATCACCGGCACCGGCAGCTTCCTCCCCGGCGCGGCGGTGAGCAATGCGCAGCTCGCCGAGCGACTGGCGCGCGAGGGCATCGAAACCTCCGACGAGTGGATCGTCGAGCGCACCGGCATCCGCTTTCGCCACTTCGCTGCCGCGGAGCTCGCCTGCAGCGACCTCGCGGTCGAAGCGGCCCGGCGTGCACTCGAAGCCGCCGACTGCGACGCGGGTTCCGTCGACCTCCTCATCGTGGCGACGTCGACGCCCGACATGGTGTTCCCGTCGGCCGCCTGCATCGTCCAGCAGAAGCTGGGCATTGCCGGCTGCGCCGCCTTCGACGTGCAGGCGGTCTGCTCCGGTTTCGTCTACGCCCTGGCGGTCGCCGACTCGATCGTCCGGACCGGCCTCGCGCGCAAGGCCCTGGTGATCGGCTCGGAGGTCTTCTCGCGCATCCTCGATTTCAGCGACCGGACCACCTGCGTGCTGTTCGGCGACGGCGCCGGGGCCGTGGTGCTGGAGGCGAGCGACGAGCCGGGCGTCCTCGCGTGCGAGCTCCATGCCGACGGTCGCCACGTCGGCATCCTGTGCGTGCCGGGACACGTGTCGGGCGGCCACGTGCTCGGCGACCCGCTGCTCAAGATGGACGGGCAGGCGGTGTTCAAGCTCGCCGTCAACGTGCTCGAGGAAGTCGCGCGATCGGTGCTCGAGAAGGCTCGCCGCCGCGCCGACGACATCGACTGGCTGATCCCGCACCAGGCCAACATCCGCATCATGCAGAGCACCGCCCGCAAGCTGAAGCTGCCGCCGGAACGACTGATCGCCACCGTCGACCGGCACGGCAACACCTCGGCGGCGTCGATCCCGCTCGCGCTCGACGAGTCGGTCCGCGCCGGCAATATCCGGCGCGGCGATACCGTCATGCTCGAAGGCGTGGGCGGCGGCTTCACCTGGGGCGCCGTGCTGCTCGACTTCTGATCCGCTCGGCACCCATGCGCTTCTCATGAAACCATTTGCCTTCGTCTTTCCCGGCCAGGGCTCGCAGTCGGTCGGCATGCTCGACGGCTGGGGCGACCATCCGGCCGTCCGCCAGACGCTCGAAGAAGCATCGGCCGCGCTCGGCGAAGACATCGGCCGACTGATTCGCGAAGGGCCGAAGGACGCCCTCGATCTCACGACCAACACCCAGCCGGTGATGCTGACGGCCGGCGTGGCCTGCTATCGCGCCTGGCTGGCCGAGACGCAGACGGCACCTTCGGTGGTGGCCGGGCATTCGCTCGGCGAATACACGGCGCTGGTCGCGGCCGGGTCGATCGCCTTCGCCGATGCGCTGCCGCTCGTGCGCTTCCGCGCCCAGGCCATGCAGGAGGCGGTGCCGGTCGGCAGCGGTGCCATGGCGGCGATCCTCGGCCTCGATGCCGCGGCCGTGGCTGCCGGCTGTGCCCAGGCGGCACGGGAGAGCGGCGAGATCGTCCAGGCGGCCAACTACAACGACCCGAAGCAGACCGTCATCGCCGGCACGGCCGCCGGGGTCGCGAAGGCCTGCGAGCTGCTGAAGGCGGCCGGGGCCAAGCGCACGCTGCCGTTGCCGGTCTCCGCTCCCTTCCATTCGGCGCTGATGAAGCCCGCTGCCGAGCGGCTGCGCGAGCGCTTGGCGGCAACCCCCATCGACGCACCGTACATCCCGGTGATCGACAACGTCGACGTGCGCAGCGAAACCGAGCCGGCGCAGATCCGCAACGCGCTCTACGCCCAGGCCTTCGGGGCCGTCCGCTGGTCGGAGACCGTGCAGGCGATCCGCGCCCGCGGCATCTTCCACATCTTCGAGTGCGGCCCGGGCCGTGTCCTCGCCGGCATGGTCAAGCGGATCGAGCCCGACGCCGTCTCGGCCGCGGTCTTCGACCCCGCCTCCCTGAACGACGCCAGGGCGCTGCTGCAGTGAGCGAGGCCACGAACCGTTCGGGCCAGGTGGCGCTGGTCACCGGCGCGTCGCGCGGCATCGGCCGGGCCATCGCCGTCCTTCTGGGTCAGAAGGGCTTTCGCGTCTTCGGCACTGCCACGACGGAAGCGGGCGCGGCGGCGGTCGGCGAAGCGCTGGCCGCGCACCCGGGCGGGCGAGGGATCGTCCTCGACGTGACCGATGGCGACGCCGTCAACGCCGCCGTCGATGCCGTGGTCCGCGAGTGCGGCGGCTTGCACGTCCTCGTCAACAACGCCGGCATCACCCGCGACATGCTCTCGATGCGCATGAAGGACGACGACTGGCACGCGGTCCTCGCGACCAACCTCACCGCCGTCTTCCGCGCCAGCCGGGCGGCGATCCGGCCGATGATGAAGCAGCGCTACGGCCGCATCGTCAACATCACGTCGGTGGTCGGAGCGAGCGGCAACCCCGGCCAGGCGAACTATGCGGCGGCCAAGGCCGGAGTGGCGGGCATGACCCGTTCGCTCGCGCGCGAGCTCGGCAGCCGCGGCATCACGGTGAACTGCGTGGCGCCCGGCTTCATCGAGACCGACATGACCAAGGGGCTTGCCGAGGCGCAGGCCACGGCGCTGCTGGCCCAGATCCCGCTCGGCCGGCTCGGCCAGGCCTCGGAAGTCGCGCACGCGGTGGCGTTCCTGGCGTCGCCGGAAGCGGCCTACATCACGGGCACCGAGCTGCACGTGAACGGCGGCATGCTGATGAGCTGAAGGGCCGGCATCGGCGCGGTTCTTGCTGGGAGCGTCGGCCGCGCGGGAAGGCGGCCGCGCAGACGCCGCACCTTAGAATAACTGTCTACTTTTTCACACACTCCTGGAGGAGTCATGAGCGACATAGAAGCACGAGTCAAGAAGATCATTGCCGAGCAGCTCGGTGTTCCCGAGGCCGATGTGACGAACGAGAAGGCGTTCGTTGCCGACCTGGGCGCCGACTCGCTCGACACGGTCGAACTCGTGATGGCGCTCGAGGACGAGTTCGGGATCGAGATTCCGGACGAAGAGGCGGAGAAGATCACGACGGTCCAGCTCGCGATCGACTACGCCCAGAAGAACCAGAAAGCCGCTTGAGCAGGCTGCCGTCGCTCATGCTTCGCGCTCGATGAGATCCCGACGCGTCGTCGTCACCGGGCTCGGCCTGATCAGCCCGGTCGGCAACAGCGTCGCCGAAGGCTGGCAGAACCTGCTCGCCGGTCGGTCCGGCATCGCCGACATCACCCGCTTCGATGCTTCCGGCTTCTCCTGCCGCTTCGCCGGCGAGGTCAAGGACTTCAAGGTCGACGACTACTTCCCGGCCAAGGAAGCGCGCCACATGGACGCGTTCATCCACTACGGCCTCGCCGCCTCGATCCAGGCGATCCGCGATGCCGGCCTGCAAACCAACGACGCGCTCGACGAGGAAGAAGCGACGCGCATCGGCTGCCTGGTGAGCTCCGGGATCGGCGGCCTGCCGCTGATCGAGTCCACCCACGCCGAACTGACCAGTCGCGGCCCGCGCAGGATCACGCCGTTCTTCGTGCCCGCGTCGATCATCAACATGATCTCCGGTCACGTCTCCATCATGTTCGGCTTCCAGGGGCCGAACCTGGCCGTCGTGACCGCCTGCACCACGGGCTTGCACTCGATCGGCATGGCCGGACGCATGATCGAGCAGGGCGATGCCGAGGTGATGATCGCCGGCGGCGCCGAGGCGACGGTGTCGCCGCTCGGCGTCGGCGGCTTCGCCGCGGCGCGCGCCCTGTCGACGCGCAACGACGACCCCGCCACGGCTTCGCGGCCGTGGGACAAGGACCGCGACGGCTTCGTCCTCGGCGAAGGCGCCGGCGTCCTGGTCCTCGAGGAGTACGAGCATGCGCGTCGGCGCGGCGCCAAGATCTACGCCGAGCTCGTCGGCTTCGGCATGGGGGCCGATGCCTTCCACATGACGGCCCCCAACGTCGAGGGCCCGAAGCGATCGATGCTGGCTGCGCTGCGCTCCGCCGGAGTCAACGGCGACGAAGTCCAATACCTGAACGCGCACGGCACCTCGACGCCGCTCGGCGACGTCAACGAGACCAACGCGATCAAGCTCGCGTTCGGCGACCACGCGCGCAAGCTGGTCGTCAACTCCACGAAGTCCATGACCGGTCACCTGCTCGGCGGCGCCGGCGGCATCGAATCGGTGTTCACCGTGCTGGCCCTCCGCGACCAGGTCTCGCCGCCGACGATCAACATCTTCAATCAGGATCCGGAGTGCGATCTCGACTACTGCGCCAACACGGCGCGGGAGATGACGATCGAGCATGCGGTGAAGAACAACTTCGGCTTCGGCGGCACGAACGGCACGCTCGTCTTCAAGCGCGTCTGAGCCGGCGCCGGCGCCCCGCCATGCGCAACAGCCTTGCCTGCCACGTCAGCCTGCGCCAGTTCGGCGTGTGGCGGCTGGGCGTCGCCGTGCTCGCGGCCTTGTCGCTGGCTTCGCTCGGCGTCTGGGTCGTCAGCGGTCGCGAGCAGTGGACAGCTGCGGCGATGGCCGGTGCGGCCGTCGCCGCAGTCGTCGCCGTGATGCTGGCGGCGTCGCTGGCGCGAGTCCAGTCGGGAACCCTTCGATTGGAAGAAGGTCGGTGGACCTTCGCGCCGACGCTTCCGTCCGGCGTCGAGCCGCGCCCGGGCCGGATCGACGTCGCCCTCGACCTGGGCAGCTTCATGCTGCTGTGCTTTCGTCCGCTCGGCGCATCCGGAGAGCTGGGGCGACGCCAGTGGCTGCCGGCGCAAAGGCAGGGCCACGAGGCGGATTGGCACGCGCTTCGCTGTGCGGCCTACTCGCCGTCGTCGGCGGACGTCGAATTCCGCTCCCGCGTCCCGTCGCCACCGGAATGAACGCCCCCGACGCCGACGCCGCCCTGGTCGAGCGGGCGAAGCAAGGCGACATCAAGGCCTTCGAGATGCTCGTGGTCAAGTACCAGCGTCGCATCGAGCGCCTGGTCGGCCGGATGGTGCGCGACGTCGATCTCGTTCCCGACATCGCCCAGGAGACCTTCATTCGCGCGTACCGGGCTTTGCCGCAGTTCCGCGGTGACAGCGCGTTCTACACCTGGCTCTACCGTATCGCCGTCAATACTGCCAAAAAGCAGCTGATGGAGCTCAAGAGGGACGTTTTGGTGACCGAATCGGCCCGTGTCGCGCAGGACGACGACGACGAGCCGCGCCGCACCGAGAGCGAGCCGAGCGACAGCGGCACGCCCGATGCGCTGCTCGCCAGCAAGCAGATCGCGGCGGCGGTGAACTTTGCGGTCGAAGCCTTGTCGGAAGAATTGCGGCAGGCGATCACGCTGCGCGAGATCGAAGGCCTGAGCTACGAGGAGATCGCGGCGCTGATGAACTGCCCGATCGGCACCGTGCGTTCGCGGATCTTCCGGGCTCGCGAGGCGATTGCTGCACGGTTGCGCCCGCTGCTCGGCACCCGCGAGGGCGACCGGTGGTAATTTCGGCGGCGAGCGGCCCGAAGGCAGCCGCGCCTGCCCGTTTTCAGGAGTGTTTCGATGTCTGACCGATCGATGGATGAATCAGCGGCCTGCCGGGAACGCTTGTCTGCGCTGGTCGACGGGGAGCTCGACGCGGCCGCTTCGGCGACCCTCTGTGCTGCCTGGCGAGGCAGCGATGCCATCCGTCGCGACTGGCACGACTGGCAGCTGATCGGCGATGTGCTGCGTTCGGACGATCTCGCTTCCGATCCCGGGCACGACGCGCGCTTCCTCGCTGCCGTGCGTGACCGACTGGCCGGCGAGCCGGTCGTGTTCGCGCCCGCCGCGGCGCTTGCGAGCGCAGGCGCCGCCCGGCGCGCTCGCGCGTCGAGATGGATGCTGCCCAGCGCGGTCGCGGCAGGCTTCGTGCTCGTGGTCGGCGTCGTGACGATGCTCCAGCCAGGTGCGCCCAGCGCGACCGCCCCCACCTCGCTTGCTCGCGTCGACGCCGTTCCCGCGGCAACCGTGCCTGCTGCGCCGCCGGCGGCGGCAGCGGCGCCCGCCGAGCCGCAGACCCCCGTCGTGGCCGACGGCAAGCTGATCCGCGACGCCCGGCTCGACCGCTATCTCGCCGCGCACAAGCAGTTTGCCGGGAGCTCGGCGCTCGGGGTTCCTTCCGCCTTCCTGCGCAGCGCCACCGTCGATTCGGCAGGGACGGCACGCTGAGATGCCGGGACTGATGCGACTGCGCGCCGTTGCGCCGCTGACCGTCGCCTGCATGGCGATCGCCTTCGGTGCGCCGGCATGGTCGCAGCAGCCGGCGCAGGCGACGGCCGCGGGCACGCCTGCCGAGATGCGCGCCTGGCTGCTCCGGATCCACGATGCGGCGAGCCGCCGCAACTTCCAGGGCACCTTCGTCGTGAGCGGCGGCAGCGGCGTGGCCAGCGCCCGCATCGCGCATTTCTGGGACGGACCGAACCAGTACGAGCGCATCGAGTCGCTCGACGGTCGGCAGCGCAAGGTCTTCCGCCACAACGACGTCGTCCACACCCTGTGGCCCGGCAGCCAGGTGGCGATGATCGAGCAGCGGGGGCAGATCAATTCCTTCCCGGCGCTGCTGCAGGCAGGCGACGACGGGATCTCGGACTGGTACGAGGTCCGCGACGAAGGCCTGGAGCGCGTCGCCGGCCGCGAGGCCAACGTGCTGGCCGTCAAGGCGCGCGACGGCCTTCGTTACGGCTATCGCCTATGGGCCGACCGAGCCTCCGGACTGCTTCTGCGCGCCGACGTGCTCGGTGAGAGCGGGAACGTTCTCGAGACGTCGGCGTTCTCCGAGGTCACGATCGGCATTCGCCCGCAGCCGGACAGCGTCCTAAGTGCGATGCGCAAGCTCGACGGCTACCGGCTGGTCCGACCGGTGCTCACGCCGACCCAGCTCGAGACCGAAGGCTGGGTGATGCGTCAGGTGGCCCCGGGCTTCCGGCGCGTGAGCTGCGTCAGCCGTCAGATCGACACGCCGGGGGAGTCGGGAAGCGAGCCTAGCCTTCCGCCGGTCATCCAGACGATCTATTCCGACGGCCTGACCTATGTCTCGGTGTTCATCGAGCCCTACCGGGCCGACCGGCACGCGCGGCCGATGTTCGCGACCATGGGCGCCACCGCGACGCTGGCGAAACGGCACGGCGACTGGTGGGTCACCATCGTGGGCGACACGCCGCCTGCTACGCTGAAGCTTTTTGCCGCCGCCCTCGAGCGCAAGAAGCCGTGACGCCGGCTTGCTAAGCTGAGCGCCGCCTCCACCTGCCGTCCTGTTCGTCCGCGTCTTCCGCCGTCTGCCCGGGAATCCTTCATGGCCTCGACCCTCCTCTTCCTGCGTTCGCTCCTGAGCCGGCTCGGCTATGGGGCGATGGCCCTGTCGCTCAGCTTCATGGCCACGACGGCCGCCGGCCAGGCGCGAGCGCAGGGCTTGCCCGACTTCACCGACCTGGTCGAGAAGGTCGGGCCGGCCGTGGTCAACATCCGCACGACCGAGCGCGGCCGCGCAGCGCGCGGCAGCCCCGGCGGCGAGGTCGACGAGGACATGCTGGAATTCTTCCGCCGCTTCGGCCTGCCGATGCCAAACCGGCCGGCGCCGCGGACGCCGCAACAGCAGCCCGAGGGCGATCCGCAGCCGCGGGGCGTCGGCTCGGGCTTCATCCTCAACGCGGATGGCTACGTCATGACCAACGCGCACGTCATCGAAGGTGCGGACGAGGTCATCGTCACCCTGGCCGACAAGCGTGAATTCAAGGCCAAGACGATCGGCGCCGACAAGCGCTCCGACGTGGCGCTGGTCAAGATCGACGCCAGCGGCCTGCCGACGGTGCGCATCGGCGACGTGTCCAAGCTCAAGGTGGGCGAATGGGTGATCGCCATCGGGTCGCCGTTCGGCCTGGAGAGCACGGTGACGGCCGGCATCGTCAGCGCCAAATCGCGCGACACCGGCGAGCTGCTGCCGCTGATCCAGACCGACGTCGCCATCAATCCCGGCAACTCGGGCGGCCCCCTGATCAACATGCGCGGCGAGGTCGTCGGCATCAACTCGCAGATCTACAGCCGCTCCGGCGGCTACATGGGCATCTCGTTCTCGATCCCGATCGACGAAGCGAGCCGCGTCTCGGAGCAGCTGCGGGTGGGCGGCCGGGTGATCCGCGGCCGCATCGGCGTCGTCATCGACCGGGTCACCCGCGAGGTTGCCGAATCGATCGGCCTCGGCAAGCCGACCGGTGCGCTGGTGCGCAGCGTCGAGGCGAACGGCCCGGCCGAGAAGGCCGGGGTCGAGGCCGGCGACATCATCGCCAAGGTCGACGGGCGGGTCGTCGATACCTCGGTCGAGCTGCCGCGCATCGTCGGCAGCATCAAGCCGGGCAGCAAGGCGACGCTGCAGGTCTACCGCCGCGGCGGCTACCGCGACCTGAGCGTCGTCGTCGCCGAGATGGAACCCGAGCGCGTGGCGACGCGGCGCACGCCGGAGCGCGAGGCGCCCAAGCCGCCGGCACCGGTCGGCAGCTTCGGCCTCGCCGTCTCCGAGCTGACGGATGCGCAGAAGCGCGAGATGAAGATCAAGAACGGCGTCCGTGTCGAGACGGCGGAGGGCATCGCCGCCCGGTCGGGGATTCGCGAGGGCGACGTCATCGTCACCGTCGACAACGTCGAGGTCACGGGAGCCAAGCAGTTCGAGGGGGTCATGGCCAAGGTCGACAAGACCAAGCCGGTGACCCTGCTCGTGCGCCGGGGCGAGGCAGCCTCCTTCGTGATCCTCCGGCCACGCTAGGGTTTACCAGCGACTTCTGCGGGCGTGTGCGCTTGCAAACAACGCTGCCTCAGCCCCTGCCGTGTTTCGACACACTATAAAGAAGCGCCAAGAGGAGCACCTCAGCGTCTGACGGAACACGCGTGAAGATTGCCCCCAGGCAGTCCACAGGCGTTTGTGGACAAGCTGTGCACAGAATGCTTGTTGGCGGGCCGCAACGTGCAGAAAACAAGCGTTGGCGCGGCTTGCGGGAGGGTCCTTTTGGCTACAATGAAATCCCAACAAGCAGTTGCCATACGTTTTGTTGGAAGGCGCGTCAGTTATTCGACGTGCCTTTTTTTTAGCTTCAGCACGGCGCTCCGTGCCTCTACATCGCGTCGCGACTCGAGCTTGCGCTGAAAGCGGCTGCGCCGTCTGCAGAAAGCGGCCGCGCCGTTCTGGAATGAGCGCGAGAGCTCGCCCGGATTCACTCGCGAACGCATGGACCACATCCGCAACTTCTCCATCATCGCCCATATCGACCATGGCAAGTCGACGCTCGCCGATCGCCTGATCCAGCGCTGCGGCGGCCTCAGCGACCGCGAGATGGAAGCGCAGGTGCTCGACTCGATGGACATCGAGCGGGAGCGCGGGATCACCATCAAGGCACAGACGGCGGCGCTCAGCTATACCGGCCGGGACGGCCGCACCTACCAGCTGAACCTGATCGACACGCCGGGTCACGTCGACTTCTCGTACGAGGTGAGCCGGTCGCTGTCGGCGTGCGAAGGGGCGCTCCTGGTCGTCGATGCGAGCCAGGGCGTCGAGGCGCAGACGGTGGCGAACTGCTACACCGCGCTCGACCTCGGCGTCGAGGTGGTCCCGGTGCTGAACAAGATGGATCTGCCCCAGGCCGATCCCGACCGGGCCCGCGCCGAGATCGAGGACGTGATCGGCATCGACGCCGAGCACGCGATTCCCTGCAGCGCCAAGACCGGCGAGGGCATCGACGACATCCTCGAGGCCGTCGTGCACCGGATGCCGGCGCCGCGCGGCCGGCCCGACGGACCGCTGCGGGCCATGATCATCGACTCCTGGTTTGACAACTACGTGGGCGTCGTCATGCTGGTCCGCGTCGTCGACGGCCAGCTGCTCCGGGGCGAGCGGATCCGTCTGATGGCGAGCGACTCGGTCTACGCTGCCGAGCAGCTCGGCGTCTTCACCCCCAACTCGGTCGCCCGCGACCGGCTCTCGGCCGGCGAGGTCGGCTTCGTGATCGCGGGCATCAAGGAGCTGCAGGCAGCGAAGGTCGGCGACACCGTCACCCTCGAGAAGAAGCTTCCGAACAACGCCGGCGTGGCGACCGAGCCGCTGCCGGGCTTCAAGGAGATCCAGCCGCAGGTCTTCGCCGGCCTGTACCCGACCGAGGCGAGCGAATACGACCAGCTCCGCGACGCGCTCGAAAAGCTCAAGCTCAACGACTCGTCGCTGCGATACGAGCCGGAAGTCAGCCAGGCGCTCGGGTTCGGGTTCCGCTGCGGCTTCCTCGGGCTCCTGCACATGGAGATCGTCCAGGAGCGGCTGGAGCGGGAGTTCGACCAGGACCTGATCACGACGGCGCCGTCGGTCGTCTACGAGGTCCAGCTCAACAACGGCGAGCTGCTGCGGGTCGAGAACCCCTCCAAGATGCCCGACCAGGGCCGCACCGCCGAGATCCGGGAGCCGATCGTCACGGTCCACCTGTACATGCCGCAGGACTACGTCGGACCGGTGATGACGCTGGCCAACCTGAAGCGGGGCGAGCAGAAGAACATGGCCTACCACGGCCGCCAGGTAATGCTGACCTACGACATGCCGCTGGCCGAGATCGTTCTGGATTTCTTCGACAAGCTGAAGAGCGTGTCGCGCGGCTAT
>JAESGR010000343.1_pt1 | contig 45981 bp, 41 predicted proteins | sample 9269771 | NCBI WGS metagenome assembly JAESGR01 (sample SAMN15739572, study PRJNA653492) | algae metagenome | isolation source: Chroococcus sp. CMT-3BRIN-NPC107 and co-occurring heterotrophs from well... | place: USA: Clark Mountains Wilderness, California | collected 2010-04-18 | reverse complement strand
AGGCGAAGAACATGCTGGTGCGCGTCGAAGGCCGCCTGGGGCACGGCTGCAGCGCCAAGGACATCGTGCTGGCGATCATCGGCAGGATCGGCACGGCCGGCGGCACGGGCTACACGATCGAGTTCGCCGGCTCGGCGATCCGCGCCCTGTCGATGGAAGGGCGCATGACGGTCTGCAACATGGCGATCGAGGCCGGCGCGCGGGCGGGCCTCATCGGCGTCGACGAGACGACGATCGCCTATGTCAAGGGCCGCCCGTACAGCCCGCGCGGCGCCGAGTGGGACGCCGCGGTCCGCTACTGGTCGACGCTGCAATCCGACCCCGATGCGCACTGGGACGCGGTGGTTGACATCGACGCGAGCACCGTCGTGCCGCAGGTCACCTGGGGCACGTCGCCGGAGATGGTGCTGTCGATCGAGGACCGGGTGCCCGACCCCGACCGCGAGAAGGACCCGGGCAAGCGCGACGCGATGGAGCGGGCGCTGAAGTACATGGACCTGGCGCCGAACCTGCCGATCTCCGACATCCGCATCGACAAGGTCTTCATCGGCTCGTGCACCAACTCGCGCATCGAGGATCTGCGCGAGGCCGCCGCCGTCGTGCGGCGGCTCGGCGCGCGCATCGCGCCGAACGTCCGGCTCGCGCTCGTGGTGCCCGGCTCGGGCCTGGTCAAGCAGCAGGCCGAGAGGGAAGGGCTCGATGCCGTCTTCAAGAACGCCGGCTTCGAGTGGCGCGAGCCTGGTTGCTCGATGTGCCTGGCGATGAACGCCGACCGCCTCGAGCCGGGCGAGCGATGCGCGTCGACCAGCAACCGGAACTTCGAAGGCCGCCAGGGCGCCGGCGGCCGCACCCATCTCGTCAGCCCGGCCATGGCGGCCGCGGCGGCCATCGAGGGCCACTTCGTCGACGTGCGTCGGCTGGGCTGAGGAGCGATCGCCATGACGCCGTTTCGAGTGCATACCGGGCTGGTCGCGCCGATGGACCGCGAGAACGTCGACACCGACGCGATCATCCCCAAGCAGTTCCTGAAGTCGATCCGCAAGTCGGGCTTCGGCGAGAACCTGTTCGACGAGTGGCGCTTCCTCGACCACGGCGAACCCGGGCAGGATCCGGCCTCGCGTCGACTGAACCCCGACTTCGTGCTGAACCAGCCGCGCTTTCGGGGCGCCTCGATCCTGCTCGCGCGCAGGAACTTCGGCTGCGGCTCGTCGCGCGAGCACGCGCCCTGGGCCCTGGAGCAGTACGGCTTCCGCGCCCTGATCGCCCCGAGCTACGCCGACATCTTCTTCAACAACTGCTTCAAGAACGGCCTGCTGCCCATCCGCCTCTCGGAGCGCGAGGTCGCCTCGCTGTTCGACGAGGTGGCGGCGTTCCCCGGCTACCAGCTCACGATCGACCTCGAGAGGCAGGTCGTCCTGAGGCCCGACGGGCAGGAGTTGCCGTTCGAGGTCGACGGATTCCGCAAGTTCTGCCTGCTCGGCGGCTACGACGACATCGCCTTGACGCTGCGCCACGCCGACGCCATTCGCGCCTTCGAGGCCGAGCGGCTGCGGAGCAAGCCGTGGCTGGGCGCCACGGTCCGCTGACGGGAAGCGCATGAAGATCGCGATCCTGCCCGGGGACGGCATCGGCACCGAGATCGTCGCGCAGGCGGAGCGGGTGCTGCATGCCCTCGACCTCCGCTTCGAGACCGAGACGGCACTGGTCGGCGGCGCTGCCTACGAGGCGCACGGCTACCCCTTGCCGGAGGCGACGCTGGCCCTGGCCCGAGCCGCCGACGCGATCCTGTTCGGCGCCGTCGGCGACTGGAAGTACGACAAGCTCGAGCGGGCGCTGCGCCCGGAGCAGGCGATCCTCGGGCTGCGCAAGGCGCTCGGCCTGTTCGCCAACTTCCGGCCGGCGCTCTGCTACCCGGAGCTCACCGGCGCGTCGAGCCTCAAGCCCGAGCTCGTCGCCGGCCTCGACATCCTCATCATCCGCGAGCTCACCGGCGACATCTACTTCGGCCAGCCGCGCGGGCGCCGCCCGGCCCCGGACGGGCCGTTCGCGGGGGCGGACGAGGCGTTCGACACGATGCGCTATACGCGGCCGGAGATCGAGCGCATCGCGCACGTCGCCTTCCAGGCCGCGCGCAAGCGCAGCAAGCATCTGACCAGCGTCGACAAGGCCAACGTGCTCGAGACCTTCCAGTTCTGGAAGGACATCGTCACGGAGGTGCACGCCGACTACCCGGACGTCGCCCTCGACCACATGTACGTCGACAACGCCGCGATGCAGCTGGTCCGCGCGCCGAAGATGTTCGACGTGGTCGTCACCGGCAACATGTTCGGCGACATCCTCTCGGACGAGGCGGCGATGCTGACCGGCTCGATCGGCATGCTGCCCTCGGCGTCGCTCGACGCGCGTGACAAAGGTCTCTACGAGCCCAGCCACGGCAGCGCGCCCGACATCGCCGGCAAGGACCTGGCCAACCCGCTGGCTACAATTCTGTCCGTGGCCATGATGTTGCGCTTCTCCCTGAACCAGCCGGAAGCCGCTGCTCGCATCGAGCAGGCGGTGCAGGGCGTGCTCGCCTCTGGGCTGAGGACGGCCGACATCTGGTCCGAGGGGACGCGCAAGGTCGGCACGCGCGCGATGGGCGACGCCGTCGTCGCCGCGCTCGCGGGCAAATCGACCATCAAGGCGACCACCACGCACTAGTACGCGCCCGCTCGTCTTGCCCGTTCCCGGCGCAGGCGGCCGGGCAGAAGAGGCACCTCACCACAGGACGGGACGACGATGGAACTCACGGGATTGGTCGGATGGCGCGGCATGGTCGGCTCCGTGCTGCTGGAGCGCATGCAGGCCGAAGGCGACTTCGAGCTCATCGAGCCGCTCTTCTTCAGCACCAGCGACAAGGGCGGGAAGGCGCCGCCGCAGGCGAAGAACGAGCCGATTCTTCAGGATGCCTACGACCTCGAGGCGCTGAAGCGCTGCAGCGTCGTCATCACCGCCCAGGGCGGCGAGTACACCAAGGACGTCTACCCACGCCTGCGCGCCGCCGGCTGGAAGGGCGTGTGGATCGACGCCGCCAAGACGCTGCGGATGCAGGACGACGCCGTGATCGTCCTCGACCCCGTCAATCGCAACGTCATCGACCAGGCGCTGTCGCGCGGGATCCGCAACTACATCGGCGGCAACTGCACGGTGAGCTGCATGCTGATGGGCGTCGGCGCGCTCTTCAAGGCCGACCTCGTCGAGTGGATGACCTGCACGACGTACCAGGCGGCTTCCGGCGGCGGTGCGCAGCACATGCGCGAGCTGCTGACGCAGTACGGCACGCTGAACGCCGAGGTACGCGACCTGCTGGCCGACCCCAAGTCCGCGATCCTCGAGATCGACCGCCGCATCGCGCATCGGCAGCGGTCGATGTCGGCCGAGGAGACGGCGAACTTCGGCGTGCCGCTCGGCGGCAGCCTCATCCCGTGGATCGACATCGACCGGGGCGACGGCACCAGCCTGGAGGAGTGGAAGGGTGCGGCCGAGACGAACAAGATCCTCGGCCGCGGCGGCGACGCTTCCCTGCCGATCGACTCCACCTGCGTGCGCGTCGGCGCGATGCGCTGCCACAGCCAGTCGCTGACGATGAAGCTCAAGTCCGACGTGCCGCTGGCCGACATAGAGGCCATGATTCGCGCCGACAACGAATGGGTGAAGGTCGTTCCGAACACGCGCGTCGACAGCGTGCGCGAGCTGACGCCGGTCGCCGTGACCGGAACGATGACCATCCCCGTGGGGCGCCTGCGCAAGCTGGCGATGGGCGAGCGCTACCTCGGCGCGTTCACCATCGGCGATCAGCTGCTGTGGGGCGCCGCGGAGCCGTTGAGGCGGATGCTGCGCATCCTGCTCGAGCGATGAGCGAGAGACTTTCGCTCACGAACTCGTTGTCGGGTCGCAACATTGGCGGTAAGAAGACTCGTAACAGCCGATTGCGCGAACGTCAGCCAATGCATGAGCTTGTCACCCTATATCGCTGATGTTATGGTGATTTCCGTCTTGCGATCAGCACTTTCCCAGGCCGTCTCGGGGACGTCGGAGTCGGCTTGATCGAGATCGGCGGGTCAACGGATCGGCCGCGCCGTCATGGCGGACCCCACGTCGGGTCCGCTTCGTCCTTTCGGGAGACGCCTTGAAAAGAAAACTCAAGTACTCGGGGCGCTTCGCGCTGACGAGCATCGCTGCTGCTGCGCTCTGTCTCGCGTCTCCCCTCGCGTCTGCGCTCGGCCTCGGCCGCCTCAACGTCCAGTCGTCCCTCGGCGAGGTGCTCCGCGCCGAGATCGACATCACCAGCATGACGCCCGAGGAGCAGGCGAACCTGCGCATCCGCATCGCGCCGCCGGAGTCCTACCGGGCCGCCAACGTCGACTACAACCCGGTGCTCCCGAGCACCCGCGCCACCCTCGAGAAGCGCGCCGACGGGCGCCTGTTCGTCCGGCTGATCAGCGAACGCGGCGTCCAGGAGCCGTTCGTCGACGTCATCCTGGAAATTTCCTGGGCGACCGGTCGGCTGGTCCGCGAGTACACGTTGCTGTTCGATCCGCCGCCGTCCGTGCGCGCAGGTGCCTCGACGCCGGCACCCGCCGGAACGACCACTTCGCCGGTCATCACCGCTTCGCCGCGCGCGCCGGTACCGCTCGAGCCCAGCGTTCCGACCGCATCGGCGCGCGAGGCCCGCGAGGCCCGCGAGGCTGCCCGCGCCGAGGCGCGCCAGCGCCGCGCTGCCGAGCGCGCCGCTGCTGCCGAAGCACGTTCCGCCGCCGTGCGCACGCCGGCGGAGTCGCGCGGCAACGAGGGGTCGAGCCAGGCCGCGCGCGGACCGGCCCTCAGCGGCGACGAGTACCGGGTGCGAAGCGGCGATTCCCTGTCGAAGATCGCCGGCCGCACGCAGCGTCCGGGTGTCTCGCTCGACCAGATGCTGGTGTCGCTCTTCCGCGCGAATCCGAATGCCTTCGTCGGCAGCAACATGAACCGCCTGCGCGCCGGCGTGGTGCTCTCGGTGCCCTCTGCCGAGACCGCCCAGGCCGTACCGCCCGCCGAGGCGCGGCAGACGATCACGGCGCAAAGCGCCGACTTCGGCGCTTACCGTCAGCGCCTCGCCTCGTCGACGCTGGCGCCGCGCGAGGAGTCGAGCGCGCAGAAGGCGAAGGGAACGGTCCAGGCTTCGGTCGAAGACCGGAAGCAGGCCACGACGCCGACGCCGGACAAGCTCACGCTCACCAAGCCCGGCGTTGCACCCGCCGCAGCCGCCACCAGCGCCGAAGCACGCCTGTCGGCTGAGCGCGCCAAGCAGGCCGATGCCGCCCGCGTCGCCGAGCTCAACAAGAACCTCGAGGCACTGAAGCGCCTGCCGGGTGCGGTGCCGCCCGCGACTCCGGCTGTTCCCCCGACTGCCACCGCGCCGACGAGCCCGCCGCCGTCGATGGCTCGCCCCTCGCCGTCGACGTCCCCGTCCACGCCCCCGGTTGTCGTCGCTGCCGCGCCGACACCGACGCCGGCCGCCACGCCCGCCACGCCGACGCCGGCGCCAGCGGTGGTGCCCGCGCCCGCCATCGTGCCGGCGCCCGCCATCGTGCCGCCGGCCGCCGGCGTGCCGCAAGCCGTGGTCGCACCGCCGACGCCGTCGACTCCGGCGATCCCGGCGGCGTCGTCCGTACCGGCCGTCCCGGCTGTCGTGGTGACGACGCCCCCCGTGACGGCCAGCGCCAGCACGCCGGCCCTGGCCGCCGCCCGTCCGGCCAGCGCTGCCGTCGCGCCGCGCCCTGCGACCCGCCCGCCGGTGGTCGCGACGCCCGAGCCGAGCCTGGTCGATTCGCTGCTGGCGAACCCGCTCTATCTGCTGGGCGGGCTGCTCGCCGTCCTGCTGGGCGCCTTCGGCATCTACCGCTTCACCCAGCGCTCGAAGAAGGACAGCGGCGAGACATCGTTCCTCGAGAGCCGCCTGCAGCCGGACTCGTTCTTCGGCGCCAGCGGCGGCCAGCGGATCGACACGCGCGATGCCGCCGGCTCGTCGTCGTCGATGACGTATTCGCTGTCGCAGCTCGACGCCATCGGCGACGTCGACCCGGTCGCGGAGGCCGACGTCTACCTGGCCTACGGCCGCGACCTGCAGGCCGAGGAGATCCTGAAGGAGGCGATGCGCAGCAATCCCGAGCGCCTCGCCATCCGGACCAAGCTCCTCGAGGTGTATGCCAAGCGGCGCGACATCAAGGGCTTCGAGCTGCTGGCAACCCAGCTGTTCGCGCTCACGCGCGGCGAGGGCGAGGACTGGGCCAAGGCCCAGGAGCTCGGCGCCCAGATCGATCCGGAGAACAGCCTCTACCGCGACGGCGGCGCTCCGGAGCACCCGACGGACGCCGGCCAGCCGCGCCCCGAGCCGCTCGGCGCCAGCACGATGCCGCAGTCGATCACGCCGACGCAATCGGCGTTTGGGCACTCGAACATCGACACCGACCTGCGCGACAGCCAGCTGACCGACGTCGACCTCGACCTCGACAACCCCGAGGTCGGCGTGCCTTCGAAGCCTGTCCCGCTCGATACGACCGAGGCCATCCCGCCGCGGCCCGCCGCCGCCCCGGTGGCGTTCCAGGCGAGCACCCTCAAGATGCCGCTCGTGGCCAACGAGGCGTCGGCCGAGCCTGACCGCCGCGACGAGCCGCTGGTGTTCGACCTGTCGGGGATCACGCTCGACCTCGATCCGCCCCCGTCGGGCGCGAAGGCCATGAGCGACGGTGGCGACCTCGCGGTCATGGAGGACGAGGGCAACGGGGATCCGGTCTCGCGCAAGATGGAGCTGGCCGAGGAATTCCAGCGCATCGGCGACAAGGACGGCGCGCGCGACCTGCTGCGCGAAGTCCTGACGACGGCCACGGGCTCGACGAAGTCCAAGGCGCAGAGCATGCTGGAAGACCTGGGCTGATCGTTGCGCCGCCCGCGGGCGGCGCGGCATGAAGGGCGACGAGGTCTCGTGCGAGTTGCCCTCGGCGTCGCCTACCGCGGCACCGCCTATCACGGCTGGCAGAGCCAGCCCGGCGGGCTCACCTTGCAGGATCGTCTCGACGCCGCACTCTCGGCGTTCGCCGCGGTGCCGCTTCGATCGGTGTGCGCAGGCCGCACCGACGCCGGCGTGCATGCCCTCAACCAGGTCGTCCACCTCGACACCGACGTCGTCCGCCGGACCGACGCGTGGATCCGCGGCACCAATCGGCACCTCCCGCGCGACATCGCCGTGCAGTGGTGCCGGGTGGTCCCGGACGGCTTTCATTCACGGGCCAGCGCGCTCGGCCGCCGCTATGCCTACGTCCTCCTGGAGTCGCCGGTCCGCCCGGCGCTCGAGAACGGGCACGTGGGATGGACCTTTCGCCGCCTCGACGCCGGGGCGCTCCGCGAGGCGGCGGCGGCGCTGATCGGCCAGCACGACTTCAGCGCCTTCCGCTCGGCCGAATGCCAGGCGCCGTCGCCGATCAAGACGCTGCGCACCTTGACCGTCGAGCGGCGCGGCGCGTACTGGCGCTTCGACTTCGAGGCCGATGCCTTCCTGCACCACATGATCCGCAACCTGATGGGCAGCCTGGTCACGGTGGGCAGCGGCGCGAGGCCGCCGGCGTGGCTCGCCGAGGTGCTGGCTTCCCGCGACCGGACGCTCGCATCGGCGACCTTTGCCCCGGACGGCCTGTACTTCGTGGGCCCGTACTACGATGCCGTCCATGCGATTCCCGAGCACACGCCGGCCATGGACTGGCTGCCCTGAGGGCGTGATCGCGGCTCGCCTTGGGCGATGAGCGGCCGCACCCGGATCAAAGTCTGCGGGCTGTCGCGCCCGGCAGACGTGACCGCGGCGGTCGACGCCGGCGCCGACGCCATCGGCCTGGTCTTCCATCCGCCCAGCCCGCGCTTCGTCTCGCTGGCGCAGGCGACCTCGCTGGCGCAGGAGCTGCCGCCGTTCGTCACGCCGGTGGGATTGTTCGTGAACGCGGAACCGTCCGCGATATCGGCGGCGCTCGCCGCCATCCCCGGCCTGGTGCTGCAGTTCCATGGCGACGAAACGCCAGAGGAGTGCGCCTCGTACGGCCGGCCCTACGTGAAGGTCGCGCGCATGGCCGCGGGGCTCGATTTGCTAGACTTCGCGCGCCGTTTCGAAGGGGCCAGTGCGCTTCTTCTCGATGCCCATGTGGAAGGCTTCGGCGGCGGAGGAAAGGTCTTCGATTGGTCGCTCGTTCCCCCCGGCGTTCCGCTTCGGCTCGTTTTGTCTGGTGGGTTGCGTGCCGAAAACGTCGTTGCCGGCATCCAGCAGCTGCGGCCCTGGGCCGTTGACGTCTCCTCCGGCGTCGAATCGTCGCGCGGCGTGAAGGACCCGGCGGCGATCCGCCGCTTCTGCGACGCGGTGCGCGAAGCCGATTCCCGGATCGACGCATCCACTGCCTGAATCCATCCCATGCTTGATTACCACCAGCCCGACGCGCGCGGGCATTTCGGCCCCTATGGCGGCAGCTTCGTCGCCGAGACGCTCGTCCATGCCCTCGACGAGCTGAAGGCCTGCTACGAGGAGGCCCAGGCCGACTCGGCGTTCGATGCCGAGTTCCGCTCCGAGCTCGCCCATTACGTCGGCCGGCCGAGCCCGATCTACCACGCGGCGCGGCTTTCGCGCGAGATCGGCGGCGCCCAGATCCATCTCAAGCGCGAGGACCTCAACCACACGGGCGCGCACAAGATCAACAACACCATCGGCCAGGCGATGCTGGCCCGGCGCATGGGCAAGCCGCGCGTGATCGCCGAGACGGGTGCCGGCCAGCACGGCGTCGCGACCGCGACCATCTGCGCCCGCTACGGCCTCGAATGCGTCGTCTACATGGGCAGCGAGGACGTCAAGCGGCAGGCGCCGAACGTCTATCGCATGAACCTGCTCGGCGCGACCGTGGTGCCGGTCGAGAGCGGCTCGAAGACCTTGAAGGACGCCCTCAACGAAGCCTTGCGGGACTGGGTGACCAACGTCGAGAACACGTTCTACATCATCGGCACCGTCGCCGGGCCGCATCCGTATCCGACGATGGTGCGCGACTTCCAGCGGGTGATCGGCGACGAGTGCCTGGCGCAGATGCCCGAGATGATCGGGCGCCAGCCCGATGCGGTGATCGCCTGCGTCGGCGGCGGCAGCAACGCGATGGGGATCTTCTATCCGTACATCGTCCATGAAGGGACGCGGCTGATCGGCGTCGAGGCCGCGGGCGAGGGCCTGCAGAGCGGCCGCCACGCGGCCTCGATCAGCGCCGGCAGCCCTGGCGTCCTGCACGGCAACCGCACCTATCTCCTGCAGGACGGCAACGGCCAGATCAGCGAGACGCACTCGATCTCGGCCGGCCTCGACTATCCCGGCGTCGGGCCCGAGCACGCCTGGCTGCACGACATCGGCCGCGCCGAGTACGTCGGCATCACCGACGACGACGCGCTGCGCGCCTTTCATCGGCTCTGCCGGACGGAGGGCATCATCCCGGCCCTGGAATCGAGCCATGCCGTGGCCTACGCGATGCAGCTCGCGGCGACGATGCGCAGCGACCAGCACCTGCTCGTCAACCTCTCCGGGCGCGGCGACAAGGACATCGCCACCGTCGCGGAGCTCGACGCGCGGGCTCGCGGATGAGCCGCATCGAGCCTGCCTTCGCCGGCCTGCGCGAGCGTCGCCGCAAGGCCCTGATCCCGTACGTCACGGCGGGCGATCCGCAGGCCGACACCACCGCGGCCATCATGCTGGCGATGGCCGGCGCCGGTGCCGACGTGATCGAGCTCGGCGTGCCGTTCAGCGATCCGATGGCCGACGGCCCGGTCATCCAGAAGGCGAGCGAGCGCGCCCTCGGTCGCGGCATCGGCATGACGCAGGTCCTGGCGATGGTCACGGCGTTCCGCGCGCAGGACGCGCGGACCCCGGTCGTCCTGATGGGCTACGCCAACCCGATCGAGCGACACGGGACGGAGCGCTTCGTCGCCGACGCGAAGGCGGCCGGCGTCGACGGCGTGCTCGTCGTCGACTACCCGCCCGAGGAGTGCGGCGACTTCGCCGCCCTGCTGAAGCGGCACGGGATGGACCCGATCTTCCTGATCGCGCCGACCTCCAGCGATGCGCGCATCGCCCGTCTGGCCGGCCTGGCGAGCGGGTACGTTTACCATGTGTCGCTGAAGGGCGTGACGGGTGCCGGGCACTTCGACATCGAGGCCGTCAAGACCATGATCCCGCGCATCCGCGAGCACCTGAACCTGCCGGTCGGGGTCGGCTTCGGCATCCGCGACGCCAGGACAGCGCGCGCCGTGGCGGACGTCGCCGACGCGGTGGTGATCGGCAGCGCCCTCGTGCAGTTGCTCGAATCGGCGGGCCGCGAGGACGCACCCGGCATCGCTGCCGGCTTCATCGCCGACATCCGACGCGCCCTCGACGCCTGAGCCGCGTTGGAACCCTGAAGGACACCTCATGAGCTGGCTCGAAAAACTCCTGCCGCCGAAGATCCAGCAGACCGATCCGAGCGAGCGCCGGACAGTGCCGGAAGGCCTGTGGGTGAAGTGCCCCTCGTGCGAGACGGTGCTCTACAAGACCGACCTCGAGAAGAACATCAACGTCTGCCCGAAGTGCGCGCACCACCACCGCATCGGCGCCCGGGCCCGACTCGACGCCTTCCTCGACGCCGAGGGTCGCTACGAGATCGGCCAGGAGGTGCTGCCGGTCGATGCGCTCAAGTTCAGGGACAGCAAGAAGTATCCCGAGCGGCTGAAGGATGCGCTCGAGAACACCGGCGAGACCGACGCCCTCGTCGTCATGGGCGGCGCGCTCATGAGCCTGCCGGTCGTCACCGCCTGCTTCGAGTTCGACTTCATGGGCGGATCCATGGGCTCGGTCGTCGGCGAGCGCTTCGTGCGCGGCGTCACGACCGCGATCGAGCAGAAGACCCCGTTCGTGAGCTTCACGGCCACGGGCGGCGCACGCATGCAGGAGGGGCTGCTCAGCCTGCTGCAGATGGCCAAGACGAACGCCTCGCTCACGCGGCTGTCTAAGGCAGGCCTGCCCTACATCAGCGTCCTCGCCGATCCCACGATGGGTGGCGTGTCGGCCAGCTTCGCCTTCGTCGGCGACGTGGTGATCGCCGAGCCGAAGGCGCTGATCGGCTTTGCCGGGCCGCGCGTGATCGAGAACACCGTCCGGGAGAAACTGCCCGAGGGCTTCCAGCGCGCCGAGTTCCTGCTCCAGACCGGAGCCATCGACATGATCGTCGACCGGCGCGAGCTGCGCCCGATCATCGCCCGGCAGATCGCGATGCTGCAGCGCCTGCCGTCCGACGCCGTGGCGTGACCGCGCCTGCGACGCTGGCCGAGTGGCTGGCGCATTGCGAGCGACTGCACCCGAAGACGATCGAGCTGACGCTCGAGCGCGTCAGCACCGTCAAGGCGCGGCTGGCGATCGATTTCGGTGCCCCGGTCATCGTCGTCGCGGGCACCAACGGCAAGGGCTCGACCTGCGCGATGCTGGAGTCGATCGCGCTCGCGGCCGGCTACCGCGTCGGCCTTCACTCGAAGCCGCACCTGGTCCACTTCGAGGAGCGCTGCCGCGTCGACGGCCGGATGGTCGACGCGGCCGAGCTCCTGCCGCACTTCGCTGCCGTCGAGCAGGCGCGCGGCGACGTGAGCCTGACGTACTTCGAGTTCACGCTGCTCGTCATCGCCAGGCTGTTCGCCGCAGCGCGGCTCGACGTCGTCATCCTGGAGGTCGGACTCGGCGGCCGGCTGGATGCGGTCAATGCCTTCGACGGCGACTGCGCGGTCATCACCAGCATCGACATCGATCACAGCGAGTTCCTGGGCAACGACCGCGAGACGATCGGGCGCGAGAAGGCCGGCGTCCTGCGCGCAGGCAAGCCGGCGGTGGTCAGCGATCCGATGCCGCCGCGCAGCGTCATCGAGGAGGCGCGGCGCATCGGTGCCGACCTGCGCGTCTCCGGCATCGACTTCCATCACTCGGGCGATCGCCAGCAGTGGCGCTGGACGGGTCGGGACATGCGCTTCAGCGGCCTCGGCTACCCGGGGCTTCGGGGCGCGAACCAGCTGCTCAATGCGTCCGGCGCCCTGGCGGCGCTCGAGGCGCTGCGCGAGCGACTGCCGGTGAGCGCGCAGGCGGTGCGGACCGGCCTCGCGACCGTGGAGCTGCCCGGCAGGTTCCAGATCGTGCCCGGTGAGCCGACGCTGGTGCTCGACGTCGCGCACAACCCGCACGCCGTGGCGGCCCTGGCGCTGAACCTCGACCAGATGGGCTTTTTCCCGCGCACGCACGCGGTGTTCGGCGCGATGGCCGACAAGGACATCGACGCCATCTTGCGTCGCCTGGCGCCGCTGGTCGACGCCTGGCACTTCACCGACCTGCCCGTGGCGCGCGCCGCCACGGCCGAGGCGCTGGCGGCGCGCTGGCGGGACGGCGCCGGCACGCAGTCGCGAGCGACGGTGGCGACCCACCCGGACCCGCCGTCGGCGCTCGCCGCAGCGGTCGCCGACGCGGACCCCGCTGATAGAATTCTCGTCTTCGGTTCCTTCTACACGGTCGGTGGCGTGCTCGAGCACGGCCTGCCGCAACGAGCCGGCCGCCACGTCGTCTGAGCTCGGCGGCTCGAACGGCAATCATCGATGTTCAAGCAGAAGAGCGACTCCTCCGCCCAGACGGCCCAGGTCGAATCGGCGGACGCTGTCCAGGCCGCGCGAACACGCGCCCGGCACCGGCTCATCGGAGCCATCGTTCTCCTGGCCATCGGCATCATCGGCTTCCCCCTCGTCTTCGAGACCCAGCCGCGCCCGGTCCCGATCGACATCCCGATCGAGATCCCGCGCCGCGACAGCATGCCGCCGCTCGCCGTGCCGCAGTCGCGCCCGGGGCCGTCTCAGGACGCGACGGCGGCGCGGGTCGCGCCGAGAACCGACGCCATCGCCATCGAATCCCGCGCCGAGGCGGGCCGCGACGTGACGCCGGCGCCCGCGCCGGCCGACCGGAGCGCCTCGCGTGTCGCCGCGGCCGCGGTTCCGCCGGCGGCTGCGTCCGAACCGACGCGTCGAGCCGCGGTGACGGAGCCGGCGCGCAAGGCGTCGGCCGTCGAGCCGGCACGGCGCGCATCGGCGGCCGAGCCGGCACGGCGGGCGTCGGCGCCGGTGCTGGCGGCGCGACCGGCCGAGGCCGAAGCCGGCGCTGCGCGCTCCGAGAGCGACCGCGCGCAAGCTCTGCTCGAGGGGCGCCCTGGGGCAGCGGCCGAAGGCGCGCGCTTCATCCTTCAGGTCGGTGCCTTCGCCGACGCCGAGGCTGCCCGCGACACCCGCAAGCAGGTCGAAAGGCTCGGCCTCAAGACCTACACACAGGTGGCGCAGACGCCCTCGGGCAGCCGCATCCGCGTTCGCGTCGGGCCGTTCGCCTCCCGCGGCGAGGCCGACGCCGCGCTCGCCAAGGCCAAGGCCGCGGGTCTGGCCGCGGTCGTGCTGACGCTCTGATGCGCATCGATGGAATGGCCGGTCATCGGGTGGGTCGATGCAGCCCTGATCGCGGCGCTGACCCTCTCGGCGCTGGTCGGCCTGTTCCGGGGCCTCACCTTCGAGCTTCTCTCGCTGGCCGGCTGGTTCGCAGCGTGGTTCGCGGCCTTGTGGTTCGGGCCGATTCTCGGGCCTTACCTGCCGGTCGGCGAGGCCGGCTCGACCTTGAACCGCGTCGTCGCGTTCGCATCTGCGTTCCTGGTCGTCCTGCTGCTGTGGGGCCTGGCGGCACGAGGCATCGCGCGGCTGGTGCGGGCGACGCCGCTGCGTCCCCTCGACCGGCTGCTCGGTGCGATGTTCGGGCTGGCGCGGGGCGTGCTCGTGCTGCTGGCGCTCACGGCCGTGCTGGCGTACACGCCGCTGGCCCGCGCGCCGGCCTGGCAGGAGTCGCAGGGCGCGGCCTGGCTGCAGGAGCTGCTGCGCGAGGTGCTGTCATGGGTGGCGCCGCCGGCAGGCGAGAGCGCGCCGGCGCGCAGCCGCGTCTGACGGCGATCGTGTTCGACTGATCTCGGGGAGCTGCCATGTGTGGAATCGTCGGCGTGATCGCGAAGACTCCGGTCAACCAGCTGATCTACGACGCCCTGCTGCTGCTTCAGCACCGCGGCCAGGATGCGGCCGGCATCGTCACGATGCAGGGCACGAAGTGCTTCATGCAGAAGGCCCGCGGCATGGTCCGCGACGTCTTCCGCACGCGCAACATGCGCGCCCTGCCGGGTCACGTCGGGCTGGGCCAGGTCCGCTATCCCACAGCGGGCAACGCCTGGAGCGAGGAGGAGGCGCAGCCGTTCTACGTCAACGCGCCCTACGGCATCGTCCTGGTGCACAACGGCAACCTCACCAACGCCGCGGCGCTGAAGCAGGAGCTGTTCGACGTCGACCGGCGCCACATCAACACCGGCAGCGACACGGAGGTGCTGATCAACGTCCTCGCCCATGAGCTGGAGCGGGCGGTGCGCGACACGACCTTGTCGCCGGACGTCGTCTTCGCTGCCGTCAGCGCGGTGCATCGGCGCGTCAAGGGCTCGTACGCCGTCGTCGCCCTGGTCGCCGGGCACGGCCTGCTCGCCTTCCGCGACCCGTTCGGCATCCGGCCGCTCTCGTACGGCGAAGGAAGCGGCCCGGATGGCCCCGAGATCATGGTCGCCAGCGAATCCGTCGCCATCGTCGGCACCGGCCACACCCTCACGCGCGACGTCGCGCCCGGCGAGGCGATCTTCATCGACCTCGATGGCACGATCCACTCGCGCCAGTGCGCCGAGCATCCGACGCTGAACCCGTGCATGTTCGAGTACGTGTACCTGGCCCGGCCCGACTCGGTCATGGACGGCGTCTCCGTCTACCAGGCCCGGCTCAACCTCGGCGAAACGCTCGCGCAGCGCCTCATCTCGACGATGCCGCCCTCGGAGATCGACGTCGTCATCCCGATCCCCGAGTCGAGCCGGCCGTCCGCGATGCAGCTGGCGCAGAAGATCGGCAAGCCCTACCGCGAGGGCTTCGTCAAGAACCGCTACGTCGGCCGGACCTTCATCATGCCGGGGCAGGGAGTGCGCAAGAAGTCGGTGCGCCAGAAGCTCAACGCCATCGAGGTCGAGTTCAAGGGTCGCAACGTGCTGCTCGTCGACGACTCCATCGTCCGCGGCACGACCTCGAAGGAGATCGTGCAGATGGCCCGCGACGCCGGCGCGCGCAAGGTCTATCTCGCGTCGGCGGCGCCGCCGGTGCGCTTCCCCAACGTCTACGGCATCGACATGCCGACCAAGGACGAGCTGATCGCGCACGGCCGCAGCATCGAGGAGATCCGCCGGTTCATCGGCGCCGACGCGCTCATCTACCAGGACGTCGGCGCCATGAAGCGGGTGGTCCGCGCGCTCAATCCCAAGCTCGACGGCTTCGAGGCGTCCTGCTTCGACGGGGTCTACATCACGGGCGACGTGAGCGAGGACGACTTCGCGGCCATGGCGGCGCAGCGGCACGGCCAGGCGGACGAGGAAGACGCGTCGTCCGGTCGCGGCCCGCTGACGCTGCAGAGCACCGCCGAGGCCACCTGAATGCGCGACGGCAAGATCCCGCGCGTGAGCCTGCCGGCCGACACCCGGCCGGACACGCTCGCGGTGCGCGAAGGGCTGCCGCCCAGCCTTTGGGGCGAGAACTCCGAGGCGCTCTTCCTCACCAGCAGTTTCGTCCAACCAGACGCCGCGACGGCAGCGGCGCGCTTCGCGAACGAGGAAGAGGCGTTCATCTACTCGCGCTTCACCAACCCGACGGTGACGATGCTCGAGCGCCGCCTCGCCGCGCTCGAGCGCGCCGAGGCGTGCATCGCGACCTCGAGCGGCATGAGCGCCATCCTGCTGCTGGGCATGGGGCTCCTCAAGGCAGGCGACCACGTCGTCTGCTCGCGCAGCGTCTTCGGCTCGACCGTGATGCTCTTCGGACGCGAGTTCGCGAAGTTCGGCATCGAGACCACGTTCGTCTCGCAGACCGACACGGCGCAATGGCGTGCCGCGGTGCGGCCGAGCACGAAGCTGTTCTTCGCCGAGTCGCCGACGAACCCGCTGACCGAGGTGTGCGACATCCGCGCCCTCGCCGAGCTCGCGCATTCGGCAGGCGCGTGGCTGGCGGTCGACAACTGCTTCTGCACGCCGGCCCTGCAGCGGCCGATCGACTACGGCGCCGACCTCGTGGTCCACTCCGGCACCAAGTATCTGGACGGGCAGGGGCGCGTGATCGCCGGCGCCCTGTGCGCGACCGAGCAGCTCGTCAACGAGCGCTTCGTGCCGGTGATGCGCAGCGCCGGCATGTGCCTGTCGCCGTTCAACGCGTGGGTCGTGCTGAAAGGGCTCGAGACGCTCTCGATCCGCATGCAGGCGCAGAGCGCCCGCGCCCTAGAACTGGCGCGCTGGCTCGAGGCGCAGGGCGCGGTCGAGCGCGTCTACTACCCGAGCCTCGAGTCGCACCCGCAGCACGCCCTGGCCATGACGCAGCAGTCGGGCCTCGGCGGGGCGGTGGTCTCGTTCGTGGTCGCTGCTCCGGCGGGTGATGCGGCGGCCGCGCGCCGGCGCGCCTTCCGGGTGATCGACGCCACCCAGGTGTGCTCGATCACGGCGAATCTCGGCGACACCAAGACGACGATCACGCACCCCGCAAGCACCTCGCACGGCCGGCTGAGCGAAGAGCAGCGCCAGGCGGCGGGCATCACGCAGGGGATGATCCGCGTCGCGATGGGGCTCGACGACGTGGCCGACATCCAGGCCGACCTCGCGCGCGGCCTGGACCCGTCGTGAGCGCACCCCCGCCGCCGCCCGTGCCGCGGCCGGGGCAGCGCGTCCGGACCCGCATCGCGCCCTCGCCGACAGGCTTCCTGCACCTCGGTACCGCCCGGACCGCCTTGTTCTCCTGGGCGTTCGCCCGGCACCACGGCGGCGACTTCGTCCTGCGGATCGAGGACACCGACGTCGCCCGGTCGTCGCAGGAGTCGGTGGACCAGATCCTCGCCGCCATGCATTGGCTCGGCCTGCACTACGACGAGGGGCCGGTCTACCAGATGCAGCGGCTCGACCGCTATCGGCAGGCCGCCGAGACGCTGCTGGCCGAGGGCCGCGCCTATCGCTGCTATGCCACGCCGGCCGAGCTCGAGGCCATGCGCGACGCACAGCGGGCGCGCGGCGAGAAGACGCTCTACGACGGTCGCTGGCGGCCCGAGCAGGGCAAGACGCTGCCGCCGGTGCCCGAGGGCGTCGCGCCCGTGATCCGCTTCCGCAACCCGGCTGAGGGCGCCGTGACCTGGGACGACATGGTCAAGGGCACGATCAGCATCTCCAACCGCGAGATCGACGACCTGGTGATCGTCCGCGCCGACGGCGTGCCGACCTACAACTTCGCCGTCGTCGTCGACGACCGCGACATGCGCATCAGCCATGTCTTTCGAGGCGACGAGCACGTCAACAACACGCCCTGGCAGATCAACCTGTTCGAGGCGCTCGGCGCGCCGCGGCCGGTGTTCGCGCACGTGCCGGTGATCCTCGGCGCCGACGGGCAGAAGCTGTCGAAGCGGCGCGGCGCCGTCAGCGTCACCGAGTACCAGGAGAAGGGCTACCTGCCCGAGGCGATGCTCAACTACCTGGCGCGGCTCGGCTGGAGCCACGGCGACGAGGAGCTCTTCAGCAGCGTCCAGCTGATCCAGTGGTTCGACGGCAGCCATCTCTCGAAGAGCCCGGCGCAGTGGGACGCGGCCAAGCTCGACTGGGTCAACGCGCACTACCTGAAGGCGCTTGCCGACGCCGATCTGGTCGCGCTCGCCCGCGACCAGCTGGGCCGGCGCGGCGTCGTCCCTGCCGCCGACGATGCGGCGATCCTGCGCGCGGCGGCGGTCTTCCGCGACCGCTGCAGCACGGGCGCCGAGCTCGCGGGGTGGCTGGCCGCCGTGTTCGGCGACGTGGCGCCGAGCGCCGACGACCTGGCGCTTCACGTCGGCGACGCGCTCCGCCCGGCGCTCGCCACGCTGCGCGGCAAGCTCGGCGTGGTCGATTGGAGCAAGGCCGCGATCGCCGCCGCCATCAAGGAGACGCTGGCCGCGCATTCGCTGAAGATGCCGCAGCTCGCACCGGCGGTCCGGGTCCTGGTCTGCGGCCGTGCGCAGACGCCCTCGCTGGATGCCGTCCTCGAGGTCTTCCCGCGCAAGACCGTGCTGGAACGTCTGGCGCCGGCCCGGGCCGCCGGCTCGCTATAATCTCGGGCTTCGTTTCCGAATTTCGACGGGGGTATAGCTCAGCTGGGAGAGCGCTTGCATGGCATGCAAGAGGTCAGCGGTTCGATCCCGCTTACCTCCACACGATACGATGGAGCCGCGCCGCCGAAGCCGGCATGCAGAGAGTTTCAGTCCCCTTCGTCTAGAGGCCTAGGACACCACCCTTTCACGGTGATTACAGGGGTTCGAATCCCCTAGGGGACGCCACCTTCCGGGGTCGGCCGAAGAGAAGTCAGTACCAGGAGTGGTAGTTCAGTTGGTTAGAATACCGGCCTGTCACGCCGGGGGTCGCGGGTTCGAGCCCCGTCCACTCCGCCAACACAGAACAACGGGTTGCAGCAGAAGTGCCGCAGCCCGTTTTTCATGGCCGGTCGGCCCTGCTCATGCCGCGGCTCCGTTCGGCCCTGGCGTCGTCCGCTTCAGCACCTGGCCGCTCCGGAGGCCGGTCGAGTGGCCGCCTTCCCAGGCGACGCCGCCGTTGACGATCACCGCATGGATGCCCTCGGCGGGCGTGGTCGGCGCCTCGTAGGTGGCGGCGTCACGGATCGCAGCGGCGTCGAACAGCACCAGGTCGGCGTGCTTGCCGACTCCCACCGTGCCGCGGTCGGCCACGCCGAAATTGCGCGCCGTCAGGCCGGTCATCTTCCAGACCGCCGTCTCGAGCGGGAACAGCCCGACCTCGCGGCTGTAGTGGCCGAGCACGCGCGGGAACGTGCCCCAGAGGCGCGGGTGCGGCTTCTCGCCGACGGGGATGCCGTCCGATCCGATCATGGTCTCGTCGAAGGCGAGGATGCGCTGCACGTCCGGCTCGTCCATCAGGAAGTAGATCGCGGTGCCGGGCTGCATTCGCCGGGCCGCCTCGCTTTCCGCGACACCCCAGCTCGCCACGATGTCGCCGAGCTCGCGGCCGGCGCACTCGGGATGCGGCACGCTCGAGGCGATGAGGATGCGCCCGTCGAGCATGCCGCGATCGGTGCGGATCATGGTCGAGCCGGCGGTGTAGGGGTAGCAGTCGAGGCACACCGGCTGGCGGGTCATCGTCTCGCGGATGAAGGCGAGCGTCTCGACGGAGCGGCCGAAGTTCGGCCGGTTCTGCACCTTGTGGTGCGACACGACCACCGTCACGCCGAGGGCCCGGCCGATGCGGAAGGTCTCGTCGAGTGCTTCCATCACCCGCGACCCCTCGTCGCGCATGTGCGTCACGTAGAGGCCGCCGCGCGTCGACAGCGGCCGGCCGACGGCGACGATCTCGTCGGTGCTCGCCTTGACGGCCGGCGGATAGAAGGTCCCGGTCGACAGGCCGATCGCGCCGGCGTCGAGCGCGTCGGCCAGGAGCGCCTGCATCGCCTCGACCTCGTCGCCGCGCGCCTCGCGGTCGAGGTCGTCTTCGCCCATGGTCACGGCGCGCAGTGTCGAGTGACCGACCAGCGCCGCCACGTTGGTCGCCGCCGGCCGCGCCTGCAGCGCCGCGACCCAAGAGGCGAAGCTCTCGTGCCGCTCGCTGTCCGGACCGTCGAGCAGATCCAGGGGCATCGGCAGCTTCATGCCGCGGCGCAGCGGCGCGGCGCTGATGCCGCAGTTGCCGGCGATCACCGTGGTGACGCCCTGCGAGACCTTGAACGGCATGTCGGGCTGCGCGAGCAACGCCTGGTCGTCGTGCGTGTGCGAGTCGATGAAACCGGGCGCGACGATCAGGCCGGCGGCGTCGAGCGTGCGCGTGGCGCTCGCGCCGGCGAGGTCGCCGACGGCGGCGATGCGACTGCCGCGCACGCCGACATCGGCGTCGAAGCGGGGCGCCTTCGTACCGTCGACGACGGTGCCGCGGCGGATCAGCAGGTCGTAGCGGGCAGTCGTGCTCATCGCGTCCGGTGCAGAGCCATGCGTCGATGCTAGGGCACCGGAGGGTCGTCACAACTCGCGACGACGGTCCGGATCCGAGCTAGTAGCCGCGCTGCACGTCGACGACGTTGAGCAGCGGCTCGCCCCGCACGAAGCGGCCGAGGTTCTCGAGCAGCAGCGCCTGGTAGCGCTCGAAGGAGTGCGGCGTCAGGCCCGACGAATGCGCGGTGACGATGACGTTCGGCTCCGTCCACAGCGGCGACTCGGCGGGCAGCGGCTCGGGCTCCGTGACGTCGAGACCGGCGCCGGCGAGCTGCCCCGCGCGCAGCGCGGCGAGCAGGGCATCGTGGTCGACGATGGCGCCGCGCCCGACGTTGCACAGGTAGGCGCCTCGCTTCATGACCTTGAACCGCGCCGTCGAGAAGAGCCCGTGCGTCTCGGCCGTCAGCGGGGCCGCGAGGACGACGTGGTCGGCGTCCGCCAGCACCGCGTCGAGCCCGCTCATGGCGACGACGCGCTCGGCGCCCTCGCGGGAAGGCCCGGCCGCCGTGCGGCGCACGCCGATCACCGTCATGCCGAACGCACGGGCGCGCTGCGCCAGCGCGGAGCCGATCGCGCCGAAGCCGACGATGACGAGCGTCTGGCCGCAGAGCTCGAACAGCGACTTCACCGGCGGGGGCTTCCAGCGCCGCTCGCGCTGCGTCTCGAGCAGGGCTGGCAGCCGGCGTGCGAAGGCGAGCATCAGGCCCATCACGTGCTCGGCGATGTTGATCGCGTGGTTCCCGCTGCCGTTGGTCAGCAACAGGCCGCTCGCCGCCAGCCGCGGCGTCGCGATGCGGTCGATGCCGGCGCCCCGCTGGTGGATCCACTGAAGCGCGGGCGCGGCATCGAGGATGGCGTCGATCGGCGGCGAGTCCCAGGCGATGGCGGCGCCTTCGGCGCGCTCGAGGCCCTGCGGAAGGCCGTGGTCCTCGGGCATCAGGAACTCGATGCCCGGGAAGGCCGCGCGGAAGGGCCGCAGCTGCGCTTCGGAGATGGCGTGGACGAACGCGAAGGTGCGCAGCGCCATGGACCCCTCGCGCTTCAGACCCAGGGCAGGGAGTAGGTCTTGATGTTGGTGAAGCTCTTGATCGCCTCCTGGACGCCTTCCTTGTAGCCCAGGCCCGAGTCCTTGATGCCGCCGAAGGGCGTCAGCTCGAGCCGGTAGCCGGGGACCTCGCGGATGTTGACCGAGCCGACTTCCAGCTCGGCCACGAAGCGCGAGATGTAGTCGAGGCGGTTCGTGCACACCGCGGAGGACAGGCCGTAGGCCGTGGAGTTCGAGAGCCGGATCGCGTCGTCGATGGTCTTGAAGCGGATCACCGGAGAGACCGGGCCGAAGGTCTCGTGGAGTACCAGCGGCATGTCCTGCGTGACGCGGTCGACAACGGTCGGCGAGTAGAGCGCGCCCTTGCGCACGTTGCCGACCACGACCCTGGCGCCGAGCGACACCGCCTCGTTGACCTTGTCCTCGCAGTAGCGCGCGGCGGTCTCGTCGACGACGGTTCCCATGTCGACCTTCGGGTCCATCGGGTCGCCGTAGCTCCAGGCGCGCGTCTTGTCGGCGAGCAGCTCGACGAAGCGGTCCGCGACCGACTCCTGGACCAGCATGCGCTTGACGGCGGTGCAGCGCTGGCCCGAGTTCTTGTACGAGCCGGCGGCCGCGAGCGAGGCCGCCTCGTCGAGGTCGGCGTCCTCCATGACGATGATCGGATCGTTGCCGCCGAGCTCGAGCACCATGCGTCGGTAGCCGGCCTTCGAGGCGATGTACTTGCCGATGGCGACGCCCCCGGTGAAGGTGATCAGGTCGACGTGCTCGTTGGTGAGCATCTCGTCGGCGATCTCCTTCGGGTCGCCCGTCACCACCTGGTACATCTCGTGCGGCAGGCCGGCCTCGTACAGCACGTCGGCAAGGACGATCGCCGAGAACGGCACCTTCTCCGAAGGCTTCAGCACCATCCGGTTGTTGGTGACGATCGCCGGCACGACCTTGTGCGCCACCTGGTTCATCGGGTGGTTGAACGGCGTGATGGCGCTGATCACGCCGAGCAGCGGGTCGCGCTGGGTGTAGACGCGGCGCTTCTTGCCGTGCGGCGTGAGGTCGCACGAGAAGATCTGGCCGTCGTCCCTCAGGCACTCGTTCGCGCCGAACAGCAGCACGTCGCTGACGCGCCCCATCTCGTAGAGCGAATCCTTCTTGCAGAGGCCGCACTCGGCGGTGATGAGGTCGGCGTACTCCTCGGTGCGGCTGCGGATGATCGCCGAGGCCTTGTTCAGGATCGCCGCCCGGTCGAAGCGGGTGAGCTTCGACTTGTAGGCCCTGGCGATGCTGAACGCCTGGCGGACGTCGTCGAGCGTCGCCTTCGGCACGGTGCCGAGGAGCTGCTCGGTGTAGGGATTGAAGACCTCGATGACGCGGTCGCGGTGCACGCTCTTGCCGCCGATCCGCATGGCTTCTCGACGCAACTCTCGGGCATTCATGGGTCGTGTTCCTCTGGTGGGCGCGCCTAGGCGGCGACGCCGATGAAATTCTTGCCGCGCACACCGTCGAGCGCAGTCGTGATCATGCGCTCCGACTCGGCGGAAGACACGCCGTAGGACTCGAAGCGGGTGCTGACGCCGAGTTCCTCGAGGAAGCGGCTCAGGAACGCCGGCGCCTCGGGCAGCGGCACGTCGAAGACGCGCGCCAGCACGCCGTCGCGCTCCGCGTCCTTGCCGAGCGCGCGCTGCAGCACCATGCCGAGCGTGAACGAGCAGGCGATGCCGTGCGGGAGGCCGTGGTGGATCGTCATGTCGTAGGAGATCGAGTGGGCCAGCGCCGTGCGCGTGTTCGAGAAAGCGAGCCCGGCCGTCAGCGCCGCCAGCGCCATGCGCCGGCGCAGCTCGATGTCCTGCGGGCTCTTCATGAGCTTCGGCAGCGTGTCGAGGACCATGCGGGCGGCGTTGACGGCGTGGTTGTCGGAGACCGGATTCGCATTGACGTTCCAGATGGACTCGAGCGCGTGCGAGAGCGCGTCGAGCCCGGCCGACAGGGTCGGGCCGGCCGGCAGGGACAGGGTCAGCTCGGGGTCGACGATGGCCGCCTCGGGCCAGGTTTCGGGCAGGTGCAGCGAGTACTTCTTGCCACTGCTGCGATGCCACACCGTCGCCCAGCCGGTGACCTCGCTGCCGGTGCCGGACGTGGTCGGCACGGCGATCAGGGTCTTGACGCGGTGCGGCGTGAACGGCTTGCCCGTCGCGAGCAGGGCGACCAGGGCGTCGAACTCGCCGCTCTCGGTACCGACCATCAAGGCCTTGGCGGTGTCGAGCGCGCTGCCGCCGCCGACGGCGACGATGACCTCGCTCGTCGCATGCTGGCGCCAGAAGGCGCGGTAGAGGCCGTCGAGCCCCTCGACGTCCGGATTCGGCTGGGTGTCGTCGATGACGCCGACGAGCGAATCACCGAGCAGCCGGCGCAGCCGCGGCAGCAGCCCGAAGGACTCCGCCTCCGGGAAGGTGACGACGCTCGCCCGCCGGCCGCGCAGGACCTTCGGCAGCGTCTCGAGCACGCCGGCGCCGAAGTGGATGGCGACGGGGTTGTGGTACGCCCAGTTCTTCAAGCGGCTCTCCTCGAACGGTATGCGACGCGATCAGACGGCGTGGTTCAGCGCCAGGTCGAAGATGTCGAAGTTGCGCTGGCGCCGGCCCGGAACGAGGCCTTGCAGCGAGCGGTTGAAGAGGATCGGGACGACCTGCTCGGAGACGCCGCCGTGCGAGCGCAAGGGCGCATCGAGGCCGGACAGGTCGTGCCTGGCCGGGCTCGTGCCGATGACGTAGAGCCGCTCCGAGACGATCACCACGTCGCCGATGCGATCGGTCGGGAGCTCGAAGCGCTCGGCCGCCTCGGCCCTCGACAGCACCAGCTCGACGCCGGCCAGGCGGCGCAGCCTCGCGAACAGGCCGGCCTGGTCGGCATCCGCCGGCAGGTAAGCCGTTGCGAAGGAGCCGAGCGAGCCGTGGTGGGCGACGTAGGGATCGGTGACGGGGAGGATGACGCGGGCCTCGCCGGCGCCGATCTCCGCGTCGAACCAGTCCTGCAGGTAGAGGATCTGCGGCCGGCCGGCGGCGTCGGTCTTGGCGTTCATGCCGTGGTCGGCGGTCAGGGCGATCGTCGCGCCCATGGCGTCGAGCTGGGCCAGGTAGCCGCTCATCATCCGGTAGAAGTCGTTCGCGGCCGGCGTTCCGGGCGCGTGCTTGTGCTGCACGTAGTCGGTGGTCGACAGGTACATGACGTCGGGCCGGTGCTTCGCCATGATCTTGACGCCGGCGGCGAACACGAACTCGGAGAGGTCGGCGCTGTACACCTTGGGCAGGGGCTTGCCGACGAGCTCGAGCACGCCGGTGATGCCGTTGCCTTCCATCGTCAGCTGGTCGGCCTTCTCGGCCGAGAAGCACATCGCCTTCATGCCCTTGCCGAGGAGGGTGCGCAGCTTGTCCTTGGCGGTGATGACGACGACCTTGGCGCCGGCGTTCGAGAACTTGGCGAGGATGGTCTCGGCGCGCAGGTACTTGGCGTCGTTCATCATCACTTCCTCGTCCGCCTCGCGGTCGTAGAAGTAGTTGCCGCAGATGCCGTGCACGGCTGGCGACACGCCGGTGACGATCGACAGGTTGTTCGGGTTGGTGAAGCTCGGCACGACGCAGTCGGCGAGCAGCGAGGTGCCCTTGGCGCACATCTCGGCGAGGTAGGGCGCGACGCCCGCCTGCACGGCCTGGTTGATGTAGTCCGCCTCGCAGCCGTCGACGCAGACGATGACGAGCGGCCGGTCCATCCAGCGGTAGGTGCGTCCGTTGGCGGAGACGGAACGCTCCGCGGCTTTGCTGTTCATTGGAGGCTTTCGGAGATTGGATGTCGAGGTGCCCGGATCAGGCGACCGCGCGGGCGATGCGCGTGCGCAGCCAGGCGGAGACGAGCTCGGAGATGATGACGACGACGATGATCGAGAGCAGGATGGCGGCGACGTCGCGCGAGGCCACCCGCTGCACGCTCTCGCGCAGGTACCAGCCCATGCCGCCGGCGCCGAAGAAGCCGACCACCGTCGCGGCGCGGAAGACGACGTCCCAGGTGTAGATCGAGATCCCGGTCCAGGCAACGCGCACCTGCGGCAGCACCGCGAACACGAACACCTGCAGGTTGTTGGCGCCGGCGGAGCGGATCGCCTCGACCTGGCCGGGCTCGATGGCCTCGATCGCCTCGGAGAACAGCTTGCCGGCGAAGCCGATGCAGAAGAGGGTGAGGGCGAGGGCACCCGGCAGCATGCCGAAGCCGAGCAGCGTCACCAGGAGGATGGTCCAGATCATCTCGTGCACCGACCGGCAGCCCATGATGAAGAGGCGCGCGACGGGGTAGAGAAAGCGCCGGCTCGGCGTCATGTTGTAGGCGGCGAACCAGGCGAGCGGGATCGCGGCGGCAAGGCCGAGCACCGTCGCCAGGTAGCTCATCTGCAGCGTCTCGACGACCGAGTGCCAGTAGTCGGCGTTCAGGATGTGGCCGAGGTTCGGCGGGAAGTAGCGCCGCGCCAGCATCTCGCCCATCCGCCCGAGCATCCCCGGCAGTCGGTCCACCTCGATGTTCAGGTACTCGAGCGAGAAGGCGATGAAGGCGAGCGACCCGAGCAGCGCGACGTACTTGTAGAGACTCTGCGGATAGCGCATCCGGCTCCACGTGAGCGGGACGCGGCCGGCGGCGTCGGCCCGCGAGGGCGGTGGCGCCGCTGCCGTTCCGAGCCCCTGCGGCACGGCCATGCCGAGCTCAGATGATGGCTTTGCGTGCATAGTGGGAAATCACTTCGCCGCACACGATCAGTGCCAGCACGGCGAGGATCACGACGGCGATGCCGCCGTAGTTCGACATCGCCATCTGCCGGAACAGCAGCAGGCCGAGCCCGCCGGCGCCGACCAGACCGAGGATCGTCGAGCGGCGGATGTTGATGTCCCACTCGAAGATGATGTTGCCGACGAAGACCGGAATGATCTGCGGCAGGATCGCGAACCAGAGGATCTGGAACTTCGTTCCGCCGGCGGCGCGAATGGCCTCCAGCGGCTTCGGGTCGACGTCCTCGATGGCCTCGGCGATCGTCTTCGAGATGAAGCCGACCGAGCGCACCGCCATGGCCAGGATGCCGGCCAGCGCGCCGAGCCCCACCGCCGACACGAAGATCAGTCCCCAGACGATCTCGTGCACGGAGCGCGACATCGTCATGCCGAAGCGGCCGATCGCGTACGAGATCTTGCCGAAGGGCGTGATGTTGGCGGCGCCGAGCCAGGCGACGGGAATGGAGAGCACGAGCCCGGCCACGGTCGCGAGCGTGGCCATGAGGACCGTCTCGAGGGCCGGCTCGAACAGCTGCGGCACGACCTCGAGGTCGAGCTCGAGGAACCGGCCGAGCGATGTCAGCAGCGAGCCGCCGACGATGCGGCTCCAGTCGGTGTCCTGGAACACGATCACCTCGATGCTCCAGGCGACGGCCGCAAGGATCAGGAAGTACGAGCCGTAGCGCACGGTCCGGGTGCGCCGGCGCCCGGCCGCGATGCCGGCGACGCGGGCCTCGAGCGCCGCCGCGTTCACAGCACCTCCATCGCGTAGATCTCCTGCAGCGCGCGCTTGTCGAGCTGGTCCGGGCTGCCCTCGAACTTCTTGATGCCGTCCTGCAGGCCGATGACCCGGGTGCAGAAGTCGCAGGCGAGGTCGACGTCGTGGATGTTGCAGAGCACGGGAATGTGGAACTCGCGCGCCATCTCGCGGATCAGTCCCATCACCTCGCGCGAGATCTTCGGGTCGAGGCTGGAGGTGGGCTCGTCGACGAGGAGCAGCTTCGGGTTCTGGATCAGCGCGCGGGCGATGCCGACGCGCTGGCGCTGGCCGCCCGAGAGGCGATCGGCACGCTTGTCGACGTGCTCGCTCAGGCCGACGCGGTCGAGCAGGCGCAGGGCCTGCTCGATGTCGGCCTTGGTGTACATGCGGAAGATGCTGCGCAGCGTGCCGGTGTAGCCGAGCCGTCCGGTGAGCACGTTGTCCATGACCGAGAGGCGCTCGATCAGGTTGAACTCCTGGAAGATCATGCCGATGTTGCGGCGCTGGGCGCGCATTTCGGGGTAGGGCAGCTTGACGAGATCGACGCCGTTGAAGAGCACCTGTCCGCTGCTCGGCTCGACGAGCCGGTTGACGCAGCGGATCAGGGTCGACTTGCCGGCGCCGCTGGGGCCGATGATCGCGAAGAAGTCATCGGCGGCCAGCGTGAAGCTGAGCCCCTTCAGGATCTCGCGGCCGGCATAGCCGGCGCGCAGGTCCTTCACCTCGAGCACGGTTCGCATGACGGTTCCGGCTGAAAGTCGCGACTACTTGCCGCCGCCCGCTTCGCGGATCACGTCGTAGTCGGAGTCCTTCATGACCACGAACTTCTCCGCGAACACGTTCTCCAGGTACTTCTTGCCGTCCGGATGTTGGTCGAGCGTCACGAAGGTGTCCTGGATCTGCTTCTTCAGCTCCGGGCAGAGGGTGCTGCGGTAGACGAAGGGGTCCTGCGGGATCAGCGGCGAGGTCCACAGGATGTTGAAGTCCTCGACCTTCATCTTTCCCTTGCTCGCGGTGATCGCGTTCATGTAGCGGTGCGTGGCGACGAAGGCAGCGTCGGCCTTGCCGTCGAACACCGCCAGCGTCGAGAGGTCGTGGCCGCCGGAGAACGCCACCTTGCTGAAGTACTGCTTCAGCGGCATCTTCACGACCTTGCCGCCGAAGATCGATTCCGGGATCAGCGAGCCCGACGTGCTCGCCGGGTCGACGAGCAGCATGACCGAGCCCTTCACCGAATCGACGGTCGTGAACTTCGAGCCCTTCTTGGTGATGAGCACGGACTTGAATCCGGGGCCCGCCTCCTGGACGCCGTCCTGCTTCTTGTAGTACGTCGCGAAGACGTCGATGTTGGCGCCCTGCGTCTTGGCGATGAGGTACGACTCGGGCCCGAGCACCGCGACGTCGACCCATTTGCCGAGCAGCGCCTCGACGACGGAGGAGTACGAGGTCGGCATGTAGAACTCGATCTTCTTGCCGGTGTTCTTGGCGAGGATGTCGAGCACGGGCTTGTAGAGCGTGAGCTCGCGCACCGACTCCTGCGTCGGGATGATCGAGAAGCGGATGACTCTCGGGTTCTCGCAGGCGGCGGCCTGCGCCTGCGCCGCGCTCGGCAGCAGGCAGGCGCCGGCGAGCGCCAGGCCGGCGGCCAGCCGGGTCCAGGTGCTCGCGGCGAGGCGCGACAGGGCGGGGCGAAGGCGTGAGGTCTGCATGGTTGTCTCCAATCCTCGGTGAAGGGTTCAGGGCCGTGGGCAACGGATGCCCAGCATGCGCTCGCATCGATGACACTGTGGCGACATGACGCCGCGGGCGCTGTCGCTCGCCGTTGTTCTAGCCGGTGCGCCGGGCGCGCAGGTCGCGATCGGCAGGGGAAGGTCGAGCGGTCGCCGCGGCCAGGGCGTGCACGCGCCCCCGACTGGCCGTGGCGTGTTCGTGCAGCTTCTGTCCGGCGGCTTCTGCCTGGCCGGACTCGATCAGGCTCAGGATCTCCTCGTGCTCCAGCGTCGAGCTCGGGAGGCGGTGCGGCTGCGCCAGCGTGTGGCGGCGGAACAGGCTCAGCTCGTTGACGAGGCGCCGGTAGATCTGCAGCAGCTTCGGGTTGCCCGCGTACTCGACGAGCGCATCGTGGAACGCGAGGTTGGCCTCGTGATAGCCCTCGACGTCGCCGGTCTCGGCGGCGGCGCGCATGCGCGCCACCAGCGCACGCAGCGCGGCGAGCTGCTCCCGTCGGATCGACACGGCGAGCTTGCGCCCGGCCATCTGGTCGAGCGTGGCGCGGATCTCGTAGATGTCGTCGGCTTCGTCGACCGAGACCTCGCGCACGAACACACCGCGGTTCTTCTCGAGCCGCACCAGCCCCGCTTCCTGCAGGGCTCGGAACGATTCTCGGACGGGTCCACGCGAGACGCCCAGTCGCGTCGAGATCTCGGCCTCGTTGAGCTTCTTGCCCGCCGAGAGCTCGCCGGTCAGGACCATCCGCTCGAGCTCGCGCTGCACGAGCATCGTCAGCGAGTGACTCTGCAGCATGGCGATGTCGGCGAGGCGTTCACCCATGCGGCCGATGTTCGAAGAAAAATGCAAATTGTCAACAATGTACTTCCCGAATGTCGGCAGTCTGCATGCAAAAGCCCGCGTCCTTGTCTCCGGCCGCGTTTTGCAAGACAGTGACTTCCATGGCCACCTTGCCGGGCATGCCCCAGGACGACGACGATCCCGAGCCAGACGCGCTGCCGGTCGACCCGGACGACGGGCTGCCGCCGCCGATCGTCCCCGAAGACCCCGGCCGTCCGCCGGTCGAGCCACCTCGCGCCTGAGCGTGACGCAGGCGTCGCCGCATGTCCGACCCGGGTGGACGGTCATGCGGGATCTGACGGCCGACGGGCACAATCCGCGCGCGCCGCAGGGGCGCCGGAGGCAACGGGATGGTGCGTGTCTGGGCATCGGTGATCGCGGTTCTTGCGACCCTCGGCTTCGCCGCGTGGGCCTCGGACTTCGTCACCATGCAGGGCGAGCGCACGATCTACACGGTCGAATGCATCGATGGCGTCTGGCAGGGCGACCGCTGCACGGGCGAGGTGTCGGCAGGCCAGCGCTACCGCTACCGGGCCCTGAAGCCGCACCGCGAGGTGATCTTCTGGACCGTCGGAACCGCCGAGCCGTCCGGAAAGTTCGACGACTGCACGATCCGGGACGGCCGCAACTGGAGCTGCAAGGTCTGTCCCGACGCCCGCCGCTCCATCACGCTGCAGATGGCGCAGGGCGTTCCGGTGTCGGACGCCGCCGCCGGCACCCGGCCCTTCCGCGCCGTGCCGAAGTGGCGATGGATGCTGCTGAAGCGCGGCTTCACGGGCGGCAGTCCGGTGCCGCCAGCGGCCACCGGCGTGCCCCCGGGCTGACGCGGTTCACCGCCGCGGCGGCGTGTCCGGACCGGCTGCGAGCAGCGGCGCGCGACGCGTGCCGATGACGCCGGTCGCCAGCGCGGTGCCGACGAAGATGACGGCACAGCCGAGCGCGAGCGACACCGTCACGCGCTCGCCGAGGAAGAGGCCGCCCCAAAGCACGGCGAAGATCGGCACGAGGTAGGTGACAGCCACGGCGTTGGCGGGTCCGGCGTGGGCGATCAGCCGGAAGTAGAGGATGTACGCCAGCCCCGTGCAGACGAAGGCGAGTGCCGCCGCTGCCGCCCATGCCGCCGGCGCCGGCGACGCGGCGGGCCAGGCGGCGGCTGCCGGCAGCGCGAGCAGGAGCGTCGCCGCGAGCTGGCTGCCGGCGGCGACGGCGAGCGGAGGCACGCCGGTGAGGTGGTGCTTCGTGATGCTCGGCGCCATGCCGTAGAAGAGGGCGCCCAGGATGCAGGCGAGCACCGCGGCGCCGGCGACGTGCGTCGCCTCGACGGCAGCCGGCGCCACGTGCGTCGTCGTCGCGGCGGCCGCGCTCGACCGGTCCCACGCGACCCAGACCACGCCGGCGAAGCCGACGGCGAGCCCGACGATGCGCGGCAGCGTCATGCGGTCAGCGAGCCACAGCCAGGCGATGACGGCAGAGAACAGCGGCGTCGCCGCGTTGAAGATCGCCGACACGCCGGCGTCGATCGTCAGCGCTGCGTAGGCGAAGCAGGCGAAGGGCAGGGCCGAGTTCGTCAGCCCGACGACGGCGATCGGGCGCCAGTGCCGCCGCAGCGCGCCCAGCTCGCCGCGCGCCACGAGCAGGGGCAGGAGCAGCAGGCTGGCGCCGGCGACGCGCAGTGCGGCGAGCGCGAACGGGCCGAACGCCGGCACGGCGATGCGCATGAAGAGGAACGATCCGCCCCAGAGGGCGGCCAGGGCGACGAGCTCGGCGACATCGCGCGGCCTCAATGAAGCTCCAGCTGCCCGGCTCGCGTGCCGCTGCGGGCCCGTCGCTCGGCTTCGAGACGGAGAAGGGCCGTCTTGCGGTCGAGGCCGGCCGCGTAGCCGGTCAGGGCGCCCGTGCTGCCGACGACGCGATGGCAGGGCACGATGATCGAGACCGGGTTGCGGCCGACGGCCGACCCGACCGCCCGCCCCGACGAGGCCGTGCCGAGGCGCCGAGCGATGTCGCCGTAGCTGCACGTCGTGCCGGGCGCGATGCGGAGGAGCTCGGCCCAGACCGCCTGCTGGAACGGCGTGCCCTGGAGGTCGAGGGCGACCTCGAAGACATCGCTCGCGCCGGCGAAGTACGCCTCGAGCTGGCGCGCGGCGGACGCGAGCAGCGGATCGTCGGGCCGCTCGGGCGCTCCGATCGTCATCGGGTGGTGCTTCTGGTTCTGGAACCAGGCACCGGCGAGACCGACCCGCGTGCGGGCCAGGAGCAGCGGGCCGAGCGGCGAGCCGATCAGGCTCTGTGCGGTGCAGGAGCGAACGATCGAGTCGGTGGCAAAGGTCATGGCGTGGCTCCGAGGGAGTTCCAGAGGCGGAGGAGGGCATACGAGCGCCAGGGCCGCCAGGCCTCGGCGTGCGTGTCGGAGGCGCGCTGCGTCGCAGCGCCGAAGAGCTGCCGCATCGCCTTCAGCGCGGCGACGTCGCCGGGCGGGAAGGCGTCCGGCCAGCCGAGGCCGCGCATGGCGACGTAGTGCGCCGTCCACGGCCCGATGCCGGGCAGCTCGCGCAGGCGATCGACCAGCACCTCGGGCGAGGAGGCGGGCGCGAACAGGCGCGCGAGATCGGGCCAGGCGGCGGCGATCGCCCGGATCGCGCCGGCGCGGCTGCGGATGATGCCGAGCTCGGCGATGCGCTCGAGCGGCGCGCCGGCCAGCGCGTCGGGTCCGGGGAAGGCACGCGCGACGTCGTCCCACGGCGTCTCGACGATGCTGCCGAAGCGCTCGACGACGCGGCGGGCGAGGGTGCGCGCCGCAGCGACCGTGACCTGCTGGCCGAGGACGGCGCGCACTGCGAGCTCGAACGGGTCGACGCTGCCGGGGAGGCGCAACCCCGGATCACCGGGCAATCCTGCGAGGCCCTGGTCGATGGTGTCGGGCGCCGCATCGAGATCAAGCCAGCGCCGGACGGCAGCGATCACGGCGCCGCTCGACGCACCGAGCGACGGCGCGAAGGACAGCCGGACGCGTGCATGGTCCGCAACGAAGCGCGCCTCGAGCCAGCCCGCTTCCGGGCCGAGCGCGCCGGCGCGAACCGTGCGCCGGACGACCGGCCCGTCGACCGCTTCGATGCACGGGATGGCGCGCTGTGCGATGAAGGCGAGCAGGGCCGCCCGGTCATAGGGAGGCCGATAGCCGAGCAGCACGCTCACGGGCGGCGAGTCGACACCGTCGGCCGGCTTCGCGGCCGGCCCGCCGCGGCGCGGCACGGTCCGTGCGCCCGCCGCCGCCGTCCGTCGCAAGCGCATCGGGTTCATGCGGTAGCCGCTCGCGAAGGCGGCATTGAAGCGGCGCAGGCTCCGGTAGCCGCTCGTCAGCGCGATCTGCGCCACCGGCAGGTCGGTGTCGGTCAGCAGCTGCTTGGCGAGAAGGAGGCGGCGCGTCTGCAGGTACTGCAAGGGCGTCACGCCGTGCTCGCTGAAGAAGATGCGGCGCAGGTGACGGTCGCTCACGCCGAGGCGGGCGGCGACGGCGGCGACGCCGGGCGCCTCGTCGCTCGCGGACTCCTCCTCGAGCAGCATCGCCGCCTGGCGGGCCAGCGTGCGCGACGCGTCCATCACCGTCCACGGCAGCCCGGGCCCGGGCGCCAGCTCGGGACGGCACTTGAGGCAGGGCCTGAACTGCGCCGCCTCGGCCTGCGCCGGCGTCGCGAAGAAGCGGCAGTTGCGCCGCGCCGGCATGCGCACGCGGCAGATCGGCCGGCAGTAGACGCCGGTCGAGGTCACGCCGACGAAGAGCTTGCCGTCGAAGCGCGCGTCGTGCGCGAGAAGGATCTGGTAGGCCGCGTCGCCATCGATCGTCATGCGCCGATTATGGTCAGCGCCTCGGCCACGACTGGCCGTTTTCGGACACGTGCCACCGGCTCCTGCCGGCGTCGATCAGCGGTCGTCGAAGCGGCCGTGCCGGCCGGTGCCGGCGACGAAGCGGCGCGCCCCTTCGACGGCCTCGCCGGCGTCTAGCGTCGCTCGTCCCAGGGCGAACTCCTGGGCCAGCGCCGCGTTGATCGGGAGCCCGTGCTGGAGCCGCACGCTGGCGCGGTCGTTGCGCATGCACTGCTGCGGAAAGGCGGCGATCTCGTGCGCCAGGACGAGTGCCGCGGCGAGCGCCTCGTCGGCGCCGACGACGCGGTTGGCGAGGCCGAGCGCGAGCGCTTCGTCGGCGCCGACGGCGCGCCCGGTGAGGATCAGGTCCATGGCCCGGCTCTCGCCGATCAGGCGCGGCAGGCGCACCGTGCCGCCGTCGATCAGCGGCACGCCGAAGCGGCGGCAGAAGACGCCGAAGGTCGCCGTCGCCGAGGCGACGCGCAGGTCGCACCAGAGCGCGAGCTCGAGGCCGCCGGCGACAGCGTATCCCTCGACGGCCGCGATCACCGGCTTGCTCAGGGCGAGCCGGGTCGGGCCCATCGGCCCGTCCTCGGTGATGTCGTCGGCGAGGGCGAGCGCGAGCGGCTGGCCCGCATCGCCGAGGCTGCCGGCGGCGACGGTGCGGAGGTCGGCGCCGGCGCAGAAATGCGCCCCTTCCCCGTGCAGCACAGCGACCTTGGCCGTCGCGTCGGCGTCGAAGGCGCGGAAGGCCTCGGCGAGCGAGCGCGCCGTCGGCCCGTCGACGGCGTTGCGCACCTGCGGACGGGCGATCGTCACCGTCCACACGTCGGCGGCACGATCGACGCGGACGGTGGTGCTCACGGCGTCCCCGCACCAGCGCGGCGGAATCGGGCGGTCACGATCGCGCCTCGTGCAGGACGAGCGCCACGGTCTCGTCGGCCAGCGCGTCGAGGTCGACGCGGCCGGCCGAACGTCCTTTCGCCCGGTACCAGGTCGCCGAGAAGTTGATGGCGCCGAGGATCATCAGGCGGGCCAGGCGCGCATCGGCGCGCAGCCGGCCCTCGGCGTGCAGGTCGTCGAGCGTGCCCTGCCAGATCGCGTCGTAGCCGTCCTTCAGCTCGATGATGCGGCGCTTGTACTGCGCCGGCAGCGAGCGCCAGTCGTAGAGCATCACCGGGATGAAGTCGCTGCCGGTGTCGTGCAGGATGCCGTAGTGCACGCGCACGAGCCGGCGGAAGCGCTCGGTCGCGGCCAGGCCGGCGCCGTCGACGACGGCCCGCGTCCTCTCGAGGCCGAGGCGGAGGCCTTCTTCCATCACCGCCATCAGCAGCTCGTGCTTGTTGGCGAAGTGATAGAACGGGCTGCCCGAGCGCATGCCGACGGCGCCGGCGATGTCGCGCACGGTCGTGCCCTCGAAGCCCTTTTCGCGGAACAGCTGAGCCGCGGCACGCACGAGGTCGTCGCGACGGTTGTCTGGCGGGCCGCTTCTCGGGTTTTTACGCTGACGAGCGCTGGGCATCTTCGCTACAAAGCAACTGCTTGCTTGGCGAAGAAGAATAGCAGCCGGTGCCCCGCCGGCAAAGGACCGCCGCCGCGACGCCGAGCGCTCTTCGAGGGACATCGTGCAGGAACTCGAGATCGTCATCAAGGGCGTGGCGCAAGGCTGCAACTACGGCCTGATCGCCCTCGGTCTGGTCCTCATCTACAAGAGCACGGAGACGGTGAGCTTCGCGCACGGCGAGCTGATGATGCTCGGCGCGTTCGGCGGCTTCGCCCTCATGACGCTCCTCGGCGTGCCCTTCTGGCTGGCGATGCCGGCCACCGTCATCGGCATGGGCCTGTTCGGCGTCGGCCTCGAGCGCGCCGTGATCCGGCCGATCCTCGGCCAGCCGGCGTTCACCGTCGTCATGCTGACGATCGGCATCGGCTACGTCGCGCGCGGCGTCGTGACCATGATCCCGGCGATCGGCACGGAGACGCACACCATGCCCCTGCCGTACAAGGACATCGTCTGGAACGTGGGCGGTGTCTCCATCAACTCGGAGCACGTCGTCGCGATCGTCGTCACCGCCGTGCTCTGCGCCGTGCTGTATGCGATGTTCCGCTTCAGCAAGATCGGCATCGCCATGCAGGCGACCTCGCAGAACCAGCTCGCCGCGTACTACATGGGCATCCCGGTGCGGCGGCTGAACGGCATCGTGTGGGGCCTCGCCGCCGCTGCCGCCGCGATCGCCGGCATCCTGCTTTCGCCCAGCACCTTCGTGCACGCCAACATGGGCTTCATCGGCCTGAGCGCGATCCCGGCGGCGGTCATCGGCGGCTTCGGCAGCCTGCCGGGCGCCATCGTCGGCGGCATCATCATCGGCGTCGCCGAGGCGCTCTCGGGCTTCTACCTTCCGGAAGGCTTCAAGGACATCGCTCCCTACGTCCTCGTCCTGCTCATGCTCGTCGTCAAGCCGAACGGCCTGTTCGGCGAGAAGCTGCGCAAGAAGGTCTGATGCGCTTCCTCTTCAAGACCAGCTACCTGCAGGACGTCCGCCTGGTCAAGCACGGCGGCCAGTCCTTCTGGTATGGCCTTCTCGTGCTGGCGCTCCTGGCCGCGCCCTGGGTGCTGCCGGAGTACTGGCTCGCGCAGCTGACGTTCGTGCTCATCTACTCGGTCGTCGGCATCGGGCTGATGCTGCTCTCCGGCTACACGGGCCTGTTCTCGCTCGGCCACGCCGCCTTCCTGGGCGTCGGCGCGTACACCGAAGCGGCGCTCTCGCAGGCGGGCTGGCCCTTCCCGGCGAGCTTCGCGATGGCGGCGCTGATCTCGGCGGCGACTGGAGTCGTCGTCGGCCTGCCGGCGCTGCGGGTCAAGGGCATCTACCTCGCCATCGCGACGCTCGCCTTCGGCTTCATCGTCGCCGAGGTCTTCGCGCGCTGGGAGAGCGTCACCGGCGGCAACGCCGGCATCCACCTGAAGGCGCCGCGGATCCTCGACTGGACGGCCGACAGCGATGTCTCCTTCTACTTCATCTGCCTCGCGGTCACGATCGGCGCGACGCTCGTCATCCTCAACCTGCTGCGATCGCCGACCGGGCGCGCGTTCGTCGCGATCCGCGACTCGGAGATCTCGGCCCAGAGCATGGGCATCAACCTCGCCCGCTACAAGACGACCTCGTTCGCCATCTCCGCGGCGCTCGCGGGGATCGCCGGCGCCCTCTACGCGCACAAGCTGAAGTTCATCTCGCCCGACCAGTTCAGCATCCTGCAGTCGATCGACCTCGTCCTCATGATCGTCGTCGGCGGCATCGGCTCGGTGCACGGGGCGTTCCTCGGCGCCATCTTCCTGATCACGATGCCGCAGGCGATCGCCCTCGCCAAGGACTACCTCCCTGCCGCCATCGGCCAGGCCCCGGGCCTGCAGGGGACCATCTACGGCCTGGTGCTGATCGCCATCGTTCTCTTCGAGCCGCTCGGCCTCTACGGCCGCTGGCTGAAGGTTCGAACCTACTTCCAGATCTTTCCGTTCTACCGCAAGGGCATGTTCAAGCGGCAGAAGAGCTTCCTCAAGTCGGACCGGCTGAAGTGAGCGACGCGACGCCCCTGCTCTCGGCGCGCGGCCTCAGCGTCCGCTTCGGCGGCGTGCTCGCCGTCAACAACGTCGGCTTCGACGTCCGCCGGGGCGAGGTCTTCACCCTGATCGGTCCGAACGGCGCCGGCAAGACGACGGTGTTCAACCTGATCAGCCGCATCTACACGCCGACCGCCGGCACGCTCGAGTTCGAAGGGCAGCCCCTGCTGCGCCGTGCGCCGCACCAGATCGCCGCCCTTGGCATCGCCCGGACCTTCCAGAACATCGAGCTGTTCGAGAACGCGAGCGTCCTGCAGAACCTCCTCATCGGCCGGCACACGCACCGTCGCACCGGCTTGTGGAGCGATCTCCTGTTCACGCCCAAGGCGTGCGCCGCCGAGCTGCAGGCGCGCGAGGCGGTGGAGCGCGTCATCGACCTGCTCGACCTGCAGCATCACCGCGAATCGCTCGTCCACGGCCTGCCGTACGGCGTGCGCAAGGTCGTCGAGCTGGCGCGCGCGCTGTGCACCGAGCCCAAGCTCATCCTGCTCGACGAGCCGTCGTCCGGACTCAACGTCGAGGAGACCGACGACATGGCTTTCTGGATCGACGACATCCGGCACGAGCTCGGCATCACGGTGCTGATGGTCGAGCACGACATGACCCTGGTGTCGCGGGTCTCGGACCGGGTCCTGGCGATGAACCAGGGCGAGACGATCGCGATCGGCACGCCGGCCGAGGTGCAGGCGAATCCGGCGGTGGTCGAGGCCTACCTCGGCTCGGCGGAGGACGTGTCGTCGCTGCGCCGCGAAGCGGCGCGGCCGGCCGACAAGGTGGCGGCGTGAGCGAGGCGGCGCCGATCCTCCGTCTCTCGAACGTCGAGAGCGCCTACGGGCCGATCCGCGCGATCCGGGGCGTCAGCCTCGAGGTCGGGCGCGGCCGCATCGGCGCCGTGCTCGGCTCCAACGGTGCCGGCAAGTCGACCATCCTGAAGACGATCTCCGGGATCATCGACCCGCGCAAGGGCAGCGTCGAGTTCGCCGGCGAGGACATCACGGCGCGCGACCCGGCGGTCGTCGTGCAGAAGGGGCTCAGCCACGTGCCCGAGGGCCGCGAGGTGTTCCCGCTCCTCTCGGTGCGCGACAACCTGCTGATGGGCGCCTACACGCGGAAGGACCGCGACGCCGTCGGCCGGGACATGGAGCTCGTCTACGGCTACTTTCCGATCCTGCGCGAACGCGCGACGCAGGAGGCCGGGCTGCTGTCGGGGGGCCAGCAGCAGATGCTCAGCATCTCGCGGGCGCTGATGGCGGCGCCGCAGATGATCCTGCTCGACGAGCCGAGCCTCGGCCTCTCGCCGCGCCTGACGCGGGAGATCTTCGAGATCGTCGTGCGCATCAACCGCGAGCGCGGCACGACGCTGCTGCTCGTCGAGCAGAACGCGAACATGGCGCTCAACGTGGCCGACTACGGCTACGTGCTCGAGAACGGGCGCATCGTCATGGAGGACACCTGCGCCCGGCTGCGCGAGAAGGACGACATCAAGGAGTTCTACCTCGGCATGAAGGAAGCCGGCGCGCGGGGCGAGCGGCGCTGGAAGAAGAAGAAGACGTGGCGGTGAGCGCGCCGGCGAAGAAGGAGCTTCGATGAGCAACCTCTGGGACCTGTCCGCACTGCAGCCGCGGCCCGAGATCGTCGTTCCGGGCGAGACGATGACGGCCGTCTTCTGGAACGCCGCCGCGCAGCGCTCCGGCCGCGTCTTCATGCGCGAGAAGGCGATGGGCATCTGGCGCGAGTGGACCTGGGCGCAGACGGCCGAGGCGGTGCGCGAGATCGGCAACGGCCTGCTCGCGATCGGCTTCGCGCCGGGCGACACGGCGTCCATCCTCGCCAACACCGTCGTCGAATGGGTCCTCGTCGACGTGGCCATCCTGTCGTGTCGCGGCGTGTCGAACGGCATCTACCCGACCGATGCCGCGGCGCAGGTCGAGTACCTGTGCGGGGACTCGAGCACCAAGGTGCTCTTCGTCGAGGACGACGAGCAGCTCGACAAGGCGCTCGCCGTGCGCGAGCGCCTGCCGAGGCTGGAGAAGATCGTCGTCTTCGACACCGAGGGCCTGCGCGACTTCCGCGACGAGCGCGTGATCTCGCTGACGGCCCTGCGCGAGCTCGGCCGTGCCCACGCAAAGGCGCACCCGGGCGAGCTCGACGAGCGCGCCGCCTCGTGCCGGCCGGAGGACCTGGCGATCCTCGTCTACACCTCGGGCACCACCGGCAAGCCGAAGGGCGCCATGCACTCGCAGGCCGGCATCGTCTTCACCGTCCGCGGCTACAACACCATCGTCGCCCAGGACGAGAGCGACGAGCGGATGTGCTTCCTGCCGCTCTGCCACATCGCCGAGCGCCTCGGCGGCGAGTACTTCGGCATCTACACCGGCGCGGTCCTCAACTTCGTCGAGAACCCCGAGACGGTGCCGGAGAACGTGCGCGAGATCGCGCCGACCGTGCTGACCGCGGTGCCGCGGATCTGGGAGAAGTTCTATTCGAGCGTCGCCATCGCGCTGCGCGAGTCGGGCCCGGCGCAGCAGGCGGCCTACGCCTGGGGCATCGGCGTCGGCCACCAGGTCGCCGACAAGGTGCTCGCCGGCGAGCCGGTCGACGCCTGGCTGCGCCTGCAGTTCACGATCGCCCGCCGCCTGGTGCTCGACAACGTCCGCAAGCTGATCGGCATCAACCGGGCCCGCCTGCTGGTGACCGGGGCGGCGCCGATCTCCCCGGAGCTCGTCCGCTGGTACCTGGCGCTCGGCGTGCCGATGCTCGAGGTCTGGGGCATGACCGAGAGCTGCGGCGCGGCCACCGGCGTGCCCGCCACCCGCATCAAGCCCGGGTCGATCGGACCGGCCTGCCCGTACAACGAGGTCCGCCTGGACCCGACCACGGGCGAGATCCTGGTCCGCGGCAAGAACGTCTTCATGGGCTACCTGAACCAGCCGGAGAAGACGGCGGAGACGATCGACGCCGACGGCTGGCTGCACACCGGCGACGTCGGCACGCAGGACAGCGACGGGTATTTCCGGATCACCGATCGGATGAAGGACATCATCATCACGGCCGGCGGCAAGAACATCACCCCGAGCGAGCTGGAGAACGAATTGAAGTTCTCGCCCTACATCACCGACGCGGTCGTGGTCGGCGACCAGCGCGCCTACCTGACGGCCATCGTCATGATCGACCTGGAGAACGTCGAGAAGTTCGCCCAGGACCACGACATCCCGTTCAGCAACTACGCCAGCCTCACCAAGGCCAAGGAAGTGCAGGCCCTGATCGGCGCGGAGGTCGAGCGGGTCAACGCCAAGTTCGCGCGCGTCGAGCAGATCAAGAAGTTCTGGCTCCTCGAGACGCAGCTCAGCGCCGAGGACGAGGAGCTCACGCCGACCATGAAGCTCAAGCGCAAGCTGGTCGAGAAGAAGTACGCCGACCGCATCGAGGCCATGTACCGGGCCTGATCGCGGCGACGCCGAGGTTTCATCTTCAACCCACGACAGGAGACGTCCCCATGAGAGCACTCTTCACCGCGCTGGCCGCTGCGCTGGCGCTCGCCGCCGCGCCCGCGCTCGCCCAGCAGGGCGTGAGCAAGAACGAGATCGTCGTCGGATCGATCCAGGACCTCTCGGGCCCGATCGCCGGGTTCGGCAAGCAGGTTCGGCTCGGCATGATGCTGCGCGCCGACGAGATCAACGAGCAGGGCGGGATCCACGGAAGGAAGATCAAGCTGCTCGTCGAGGACTCCGCCTACGACCCGAAGAAGGCGGTCCTGGCGGCGCAGAAGCTCGTCAACCAGGACAAGATCTTCATCATGGTCGCGCACATCGGCACGGCGCAGAACCTGGCCGCGATGCCGGTGCAGTTCGAGAAGAACGTCATCAACTTCTTCCCGGTGACGGCGGCGCGCGAGATGTACGAGCCGTTCCACAAGCTGAAGTACTCGTTCGCGGCGACGTACTTCGACCAGATCCGCACCGCCTTGCCCAAGCTCGTCAAGGACAAGGGCGCGAAGAAGGTCTGCACCATGTACCAGGACGACGAGTTCGGCCTCGAGGTGATGCGCGGCGGCGAGGCCGGCCTGAAGACGATGGGCATGGAGTTCGCCGAGAAGACGAGCTACAAGCGCGGCGCGACCGACTTCTCCTCGCAGGTCGCGCGCATGAAGGCCGCGGGTTGCGACCTGGTCGTCCTCGGCACCATCATCCGCGAGACGATCGGCGCCATCGCCGAGGCGCGCAAGACCGGCTTCTCGCCGACCTTCCTCGGCTCGAGCGCGGCCTACACCGACCTCATCCACAAGCTCGGCGGCAAGCCGATGGACGGCCTCTACGCGACCATGACGGTGCAGAACCCGTACCTCGACGAGGCGTCGCAGCAGATCAGCTTCTGGGCCAAGAAGTACAAGACCAAGTTCAACGAGGATCCGACCGTCTTCTCGGTCTACGGCTACAACGCCATCGACTCCTTCGCCCGCGCCGCGGCCAAGGCCGGGCCGAACCTGAGCACCGACACGTTCGTCAAGGCGATGGACTCGATGACCTTCGAGACCGACATGTTCGGCAGCGCGCCCGCGAGCTTCACCGCCACCAAGCGCCTGGGCAGCGACGCGTCGCGGCTGTCGCAGCTGCAGGACGGCCGCTGGAAGGTCGTCTCCGACTACATCAAGCCGAACTGAGCTCCGGGTCGAGCCGGGTGGCGTGAAGAGCGGCGGCCGATCGCCGCCGCGCCGCTTCAGGACACGATGTAGGCCGAGCTGCCCGTCGCGAGCAGCTTGCCGTCGGCAGCCCGAAAGCCCATGCGCGTCGAGGCGACGCGCGAGCCGAGGCGCAGCACCTCGGCCTCGAGCGTGAAGCGCTCGCCGATCGCCGGCCGGAGATAGTCGATGCGCAGGTCGATGGTGCCGAGCTTGCCGAAGCGGCGCAGGCGCTCGGCCGGCGTCTCGTCCATGTGCCGCGCCCCGATGGCGGCCATCACGGCGAGCCCGGCCATGGCGTCGAGCGTGGCGCTGATGACGCCGCCGTGCAGGCGGTGGTGCGCGTAGTGGCCGATCAGCTCCGGCTTCATCTCCAGCCGACCGGTGACGCCGTCCGGCGCGATGCGGCCGATGCGAAGCCCGATGACGCGATTGAAGGCGATCCGTTCCTCGAACAGGGTCGTGAGGCCCTCGATGAACTCGGCGTCGAACGACGCGGCAGCCGGCGGAGCGGGCGCCGTCATACGCCGAGCTGGCGCGCCGCCAGCTCCTTCATGATCTCCTCGGCGCCGCCGCCGATCATCATCACCTTCACCTCGCGATAGATCCGCTCGCTCTTCGTGCCGCGCACGAAGCCCATGCCGCCGAGGATCTGCACCGCCTGGTCGGCGCAGAACTGCATCGCCTGCGTCGCGTGGTTCTTCAGCAGGCACAGCTCGGCCACCCACTCCGGCCCGCGGTCGCCGCGATCGTGCCGCTCGACGAGCGCCTCGATCCAGGCCCGGCTGCTCGAGACGCGCATGCGCATGTCCATCAGCTTGTGGCGGACGACCTGGTGCTCGACGAGCCTCTGGCCGAAGGTCCTGCGCTGCCGCGCCCAGGCCAAGGCCTCGTCGAGGCAGACGCCGGCGAAGGCCGCGGCGCCGGCGGCGAGCAGCAGCCGCTCGCCGTTGAAGTTGTCCATGATGGTCGCGAAGCCCTCATTCTCGGTGCCGATCAGGTGGTCGAGCGGAACGCGGCAGGCGGTGAAGCGCAGCTGCGCCGTGTCGCTGCACCACCAGCCCATCTTTGCGAGCGGGATGCGTTCGAGGCCGGGCGAGTCGCCGGGCACGGCGATGAGCGAGATGCCGGAGGCGCCGGGGCCGCCGGTGCGGCAGGCGAGCGTGATCCAGTCGGCGCGCACGCCCGAGGTGATGAAGGTCTTCTCGCCGTCGATCACCCAGGCGTCGCCGTCGCGACGCGCCCGGCAGGCGAGCCGGGCGACGTCGGAGCCGGCGCCCGGCTCGGTGACGGCGAGGGCGGAAATCCTGATGCCCGCGAGCACGTCGGGAACGATGCGCTGCTGCAGCGCCTCGCTGCCGGCCGCGACGATGGGCGGCAGGCCGATCGAGTGCGAGAAGAGGCTCGCCATCAGGCCACCGCAGCCGGCTCGTGCGACTTCCTCGGTCGCGATCAGGCGCCACGCCATGCCGGCCGGCGTGCCGCCGAGCGCCTCCGGGTAGCCGAGGCCGAGGAGGCCGGCGGCCGCGGCCTTGCGGTACAGCTCGCGCGGGAAGCTCTCCGCTTCGTCCCAGGCAGCGGCGAAGGGCTCGATCTCCCGATCGACGAAGCGGCGCACGCTGGCACGGAAGGCGTCGCGCTCGGCGAGCTCGTCTCCGCCGGCGGCCTGGCTCTCCACCGGGGCACGCGTCGCCGGGGCGGCCGCGTCGGCGCGGCCGTTCACGCCGTCACCTCCACGAGCGGCTGGCGCGCCGCCACCTGGTCGCCGGCGCGCGCGTGCAGGGCGCTCACCGTGCCCGCATGCGGCGCGCGGATCGCGTGCTCCATCTTCATCGCCTCGATGACGAGGAGCAGGGCGCCGGCATCGACCGCCGCGCCGACGCCGACGAGCGACTGCGTCACGCGCCCGTGCATGGGCGCGAGCAGCAGCCCCGGCCTGCTCGCGGCCTCGCGGGGGGCACCCTGCAGGCGGCGGTCGACGACCGCGAGCTCCTCGCCGTCGGCGAGCCACCAGCTCCGATCGCCATCTCGCGCGACGACGGCACGCGTCGACCGGCCGTCGATCTCGGCGACCACGGCGCCGTCGTCGACCTGCCGCAGGCCACGGATGCGATGGCTCGCGCCGTCGCAGCCGAGGCTGAGATCGTCGCGGCTGCCGCGCAGGCGCCAGCGCCGGATCGATCCCGCACACGCGATCACGGATTCGCCGTGCAGGGCCGGCGTCGAGGACCAGCCGGCCCAGAGCGGCGGCAGCGGCGTCGCCGGCACGAGCGCGAGCGCCGCAGCCGCTAGGGCTTCGAGCCGGGTCGAGGTCGGCACGCCTCGGCTGGCGTCATCGGCGAAGACGCGCCCCAGGTAGGCGGTATCGACGCCGCCGGCGGCGAAGGCGGGCTCGCGCAGCACGCTGGCGAGAAAGCCGCGGTTCGTCGGCATGCCGAGACAGACGGTGGCGTCCAGGGCATCGGCCAGGCGCGCCAGCGCGTCGGCGCGGCTGCGCCCGTGCGCGACCACCTTGGCGAGCATCGAGTCGTAGAAGGGCGACACCGGCGTGCCGTCCGCCAGTGCATGGTCGCAGCGCGCGTGCGGCGGCGCCGACCAGCGGACGATGCGCCCGGACTGCGGCAGGAAGCCCGCGCCCGGATCCTCGGCGCACAGTCGCGCCTCGACGGCATGGCCGCCGGATTCGTAGCGCCGGAGCGCTTCGTCCTGCGTCATCGGCAAGGCATCGCCGTCGGCGATGCGCAGCTGCCATTCCACCAGGTCGATGCCGACCAGCGCCTCGGTCACGGCGTGCTCGACCTGCAGGCGCGTGTTCATCTCGATGAACCAGAAGGCGCCGTCGCCATCGAGCAGGAACTCGACCGTGCCGGCGCCGCGGTAGGCGACTGCCTCGGCGACGGCGACCGCGACCTCCCCCATCCGGCGGCGCAGCGCCGCTGGCAGCCCCGGCGCGGGTGCCTCCTCGATCAGCTTCTGGTGCCGTCGCTGCACGGAGCAGTCGCGCTCGGCGAGGTGGATCGTGCGGCCGTGCCCGTCGGCCACGACCTGGACCTCGACGTGGCGGGCGCCGACGACGGCGCGCTCGAGGACCAGGCGCCCGTCGCCGAACGAGGCCGCTGCCTCGGCTGCCGCGGATGCGAATGCCTCGTCGAGCGCGGCGTCGTCGGCGACCCAGCGCATGCCGCGGCCGCCGCCGCCGGCCGCCGCTTTCACCATCACCGGCAGGCCGATGCGCCGGGCCTCGCGGCCGAGCGTGGCGGCGTCCTGCGCCTCGCCGTCGTAACCGGGCAGCACGGGCACGCCGGCCGCACGCATGGCCTGCCGCGCCGCCGCCTTGTCGGCCATCGCGCGCATGGCCGCCGGCGGCGGCCCGACCCAGGTCAGGCCGGCGGCCAGGACCGCCTCGGCGAACTCGGCGCTCTCGCTGAGGAAGCCGTAGCCCGGGTGGACGGCGTCGACCCGGGCCTCGCGTGCCGCCTGCACGAGGCGATCGATGCGCAGGTACGAGTCGCCCGGGCGCTCGCCGCCGATCGCCACCGCCCGATCGCAGGCGGCGACGAAGGGCGCGTCGCGGTCGGCGTCGGAGAAGACGGTCACCGTCTCGATGCCGAGCCGCCGCGCCGTGCGGGCGACGCGGACGACGATCTCGCCGCGGTTGGCGATGAGGAGCGAGCGCAAGGCGAGCTCAGCGCCTGCCGGGCAGGATGTGCATGTGCTTGGCGATGATGCCGAGCATCACCTCGTCGGCGCCGCCGGCGATCGAGCCCAGGCGGCCGTCGCGGTAGAAGCGCGAGACCGGGTTGTCCCAGGTGTAGCCCATGCCGCCCCAGTACTGCATGCAGGCGTCGGGCACCAGCCGCGACAGGCGGCAGGCCTTCAGCTTGGCCATCGACGCCCACTCGGTGACGTCGGCGCCGGCGATGTACTTCTCGGTCGCCATGTAGACGAGACCGCGCAGCGCCTCCACCTCGGTCTTCAGCTCGGCCAGCTTGTAATGGACGACCTGGTGGTCGAGGACGCTCCTGCCGAAGATCTGCCGCTCGCGGGCGTAGTCGGCGGTCAGCTCGATGCAGTTGTGCAGCGCCTGGATCGCGTTGGCGGCGGCCCAGAGGCGCTCCTCCTGGAATTGCATCATCTGGTAGGTGAAGCCCATCCCTTCCTCGCCGACGCGGTTCGCCTGCGGCACGCGCACGTCGTCGAAATGGATCAGGCCGGTGTCGCTCGACATCATGCCGATCTTCCTGATCTTCTTCGCCTTGGTGATGCCGCGCGTCGACATCGGCACCATGATCAGGCTCTTGTTCTTGTGCGCCGCGCCTTCGCTGGTGTTGGCCAGGAGGCACATCCAGTCGGCCTGAAGGCTGTTCGTGATCCACATCTTGGCGCCGTTGATCACGTAGTCGTCGCCGTCCTTGCGCGCCGTGGTCCTGATCGAGGCG
>JAESGR010000342.1_pt1 | contig 46035 bp, 42 predicted proteins | sample 9269771 | NCBI WGS metagenome assembly JAESGR01 (sample SAMN15739572, study PRJNA653492) | algae metagenome | isolation source: Chroococcus sp. CMT-3BRIN-NPC107 and co-occurring heterotrophs from well... | place: USA: Clark Mountains Wilderness, California | collected 2010-04-18 | reverse complement strand
CTTCCAAGGTGCCTGGCGGCCTTCGGCCTACTTGAGGCACCAGAACGCGGGGTGGAGCAGCCCGGTAGCTCGTCAGGCTCATAACCTGAAGGTCAGAGGTTCAAATCCTCTCCCCGCATCCAACCGCCAACCCACCCCTCGATGAACAGAACATCAGCCCCGGCTCCTCCAAAGGTGCCCTGCGGCGGATGACGCCTGCTCGACCCGCTATCCGTCAGGACAAAACCGGCCCGTCCGGGACCTCTGGATGCCGGCCAGGCGAGGGCCTGACCGCGTAGCGGCGTGATCGCGACGTTCATCCTTCTGTGCCACCCAGCGTCAGCCGACGCTCGATCCGATCTTCGCAAGAGACGGCCGGCAGGAGCCGGCGGAGGGACGGCGAGCACCCGGCAGCCTGCCGCCGGTGCATGTCCAATCGGTGATGCCGATCTTCGCCAGGGCCTCCCGTCTGCTCATCGACTCGTACGCCTTGTCCGCCAGCACCGCCGCCTCGTCACCACAGATGAGGGCATCGGCAGCGATGCTCTCGCCGATGTCGGCGCTGGTAAGGATCGCCTTGCGGATCAGGTCGGAGCCCCCGCTGCAGCCTTCTGGCTGCAGCCCTTGCAGGGATGGATCGATCGTCAGCACGACGATCGATGGTCCACCGCCAGATGGGCCTTGTAGCCGACGAAGCTTCGCTGGCCACGGCGGGTAAAGCCGGCTGTCGGATCGCGCTCCGACACCTCGCCCTCGCGCATGGGCGGCCGCTTCACATCAGCTTCCACCAGCGTTGCATCGATCATCGTGCCGGCCTTGATGAAGAGGCCACGCTGCTCGAGTTGGGCGTTCAGCGAGTCGAAACCGCTTCCGCCAAGCCCGCCTCGGCCAGATCGATCCGAAAGCGCGAGAACGTTGTCGCATCCGGTACCGCGTCTTCCAGACCCAGCCCGCCAAAGCGCCGGAAGCTCAGCCGATCGGCAAGCGCCTCCTCCAGGTCGCGATCCGACAAGCGGTACCCTTGCCAGCAGGAACGGCAAGGCCAGCTGTGACGCAGGCACAGTCAGCAGACCGCGCAGGTGCTGGAGCATCTTGATCGGCTGCCAGAGGGTGCCGGGAAGAACGCTTCCACCAGGCTCACCTGTCCCACCGCCCTGCGCACCATGATGGCCTCCCGCTCCACGCCACCAGGATCGAATCACAGCAACACGGCCAAGGCCAGGGTTTCGCGGCAGTTTCCAAGGGCTGCACAGCAAGGTCGCCAAGTCCCGATGTGCTACGAACACCTACCCCCAGATCTGCCGACTGTAGCCCCGGCACCATGGAGAACAGTCACACGGTCCGTGGCGTGCCAGGTTCATCGGTGGGCGCCAGCTGGAAGCGGGCGAAGTCCACCTGATCCACCTCGCCAGGAGACAATCGCACCTCGAACCGCCCGCCCACCGCATCTCCCGTAGAAAGCTCGTCACCGCGGTATCGCCGCCTGCCAGCCGCGCTTCCGGGAGCTTGCCCAGCAGGCAGTCGCCTCCGAGGGACAGGCCTTCGCCCGCTCAGCACGGGTAGCCCATGGAGGGATCCAGCAGGGTCGGCCCAAGCTGGCGGGGACCATCGCCCGGCGGCTCCAGACCGTGCGCGATGTAGCGGCGCACCGTCTTGCCATCGAGCCCGTACTGTCGCGTGATCGCTGACAGCCCCAGCCGGGGCAATCCAGACGTTGCCGCCACCTCTCCCAGCTCGACCACCGACGCACGCCCATCCAGCCAGAAGAGTATCGGCAAATTGCCACCGCCGGGCTTCCCGGCGCCCTCCGGAACCCCGGCAGCACGACCAACCGGAGAGATCCGCTCTGGCATCAACAGGCGCTGTCGTTCGAACGTCCCAAGTCGCCGCCATCAACGTCGCGGCCGTGGAGAGCGAAGCTGGGCGGAAGATCATCGGCCTGCACCTCGGGCCTTCCAAGGCGGAGACGTTCTGGTCGACCTTCCTCACGGGCCTTGTCGATGCGGCTTGAAGGTTGTGGAGTGGTAATCTCCATACCTATGAAGGGGGCCCTCGAAGAGGCGATCCGGCGGATGTCCGGCGACACGTGGCAACGCTGCCGCGTCCCTCTCGCCGTTCTCCTGGGCGGCATTCCTGCAGAAGCTGGACCATCGTTCCGCAGACGGAACATGGATGCGCTACGTGTTGGTACCCGTTCCCAAAGGCAGAAACATTGGCCGCAGCGGCACGGCGTCAGGCCTACCTACAGGTCGAACCGGAGGCAGCGCAGCAGACTCGGAGGCAGACCGCCCGACCAGCACCGCTGCATGCGAGTTGAGGCCATGGCCGGGCTGACGGTGGCAGCTACCGTGCCCAAAAACAGCGTGGCAGCATGCTGCCACGCTCGACCCACGCCTGTCGTGGCCGATGGAATGGAAGCCGTTGCTCGGTCATGCGTGACGTGCTGCCGCCTGCCAGAAGATGTTGCCAGATGTCACCGCTTCTTCAGGGCAAATCAGCGGTGCCGGGTTTATCGCCGAACAATGGGAAAGCGTGGGCGGCGCGGACAAGCATGCCTTCAATGTCAAGCGGCGAGTCTCCGGACATGATGCGCGTGCGCAGCCGCCAACCTGAAACGTCATAAAACACGTCCGGCTTTAGCTTGTTGTCCTCCCGACGGAGTGCCAGCCCAATTCCGCCCGCCTTGATCGCCAGTTCTGGGCGCTCGCCTGCGAGGATTTCCTGGTGAAGGCCAGTTGCAGTTCCAAGCGCCCGCTCGATAGGCCCCGGTTCTGACCGGATGTCGGCACTGGGCTGGATGCTCAGATCCAGAACACGCTGCTCTGAAGCCGCCACGCCGGCTGCCGCGCAGGTTGCGATCATCGGCACCATGAGCAACAGGGCGCATAGCCTCGACCGTCCTCCGGCGGCTGCTATCTGCCCAGGCTGCTGAAGATAGTCGTAGCGGAGCACCAACATCGAGATCTCCCGATCCGATCAGTCTCTCCGGCCTAACCCAGTACGCCTACACGTCAAGCGCTAGTCCAAAACTGCAAATCCGGCATGCGCATTCAGCTAACGATGTGACCGTAAGATCTCCATGTTCTGCCGGTCCATTCGGCCATCACTCCTTTGCCAGCTGTTCACTGAGCGCCGTTGCTTGCTCGGGTTCCATCTGCTGCATGGCAGCAGCAGCCTTGTCGTTCCGCATCAGTCGCGTGATCTGGGCTGCCTCCTCGGCGGGCAGCCCGTCGAGGATGGAAGCTGCCTTCTTCGGCTTCATTGCTTCGTACAAGCGGGCCAGTCGTTCCGTTCGCTCCGCCTGCTCCTGGTCGCGCCGCTGCTTCTCCTGGTCATGCTGAGCACGCAGATCCGCCAGTGCGGCCAGTTCCGCTTTCAGGGCCTTGGCCAGAGCGTGCAACGCGTCCTCGCTTGCCGCTACCTCCCGCTCGCGGGCCGCCAGGGCTGCTTGGCGCTCCTCTATCTCGCGTGTAGCGAGTGCGAGCAGATCAGGTGCCTGCGCTGAAGGAGAAGCTCTAAGCTCCACCTCACGTTCACCTGCACCCGGCTCGACTGAAGCCAGTTGTTCGACGACTGCAAGCTGGCCAGCATCCTCGGGCTGGCCGATGAGCAAGCCGCCCAGCGCCAGCGCCGACAGCAGAGCGAATGGCCAGAAAGGCCGGGCGAATATACCTCGAGAGCTACCTGTGCCAGTCGCCGCAGCCAGGACAGGGGTGGGCGCCATGTTGCCGAGGCGGAACGTTGCTGGAACGGCCGCGAGATTACTCTCTCCCCTTCTTGCAGGCATCACCGAAGATCCTTGATAGCTCTGCGGATCTGCTCGTGCCGACTCGCAGGCTGGACTGCCGCGGAGGGTGATTCAGCCACTGCCCTGGCCTCGAAGGCCGTTCCACGACCCGAGTCCTGCCCATCTACAACCTGCCGTGCGGATGCCAGCCTATCGTGGAGTTCCCGAAGATACATGTCGGCCTCCGCAGCGGCACGACGCAGGTCGGCGGCCAGCTGTTCACCGTCGACCCGCTGCCGTTGCCAATGACGCATCGTATCAGCAGAAGCTTCGCGCATCTGACGGATCGCGTTCTCGGCACGGGTGGTGGCGCCCGCCAGGTCGACGACGAACTTGCCGATCTCACCTCCATCCCTGCGCAAGGCCACCAACCGCCGATGCACAAGTGCACTCCAGCCAATCGAGCAGAGCAACAGAACCACCAGAACGCACTGGAGCGAGAGCTCAAGCAAGAGGATCCTCCCTCGTACGTTCGATCCTGTCCTGGACGCGAACGGCGAGGCGCTCTCCTTGCCGGCCCATGCGCCCGCTGAGCATCGGCACCGTCCCGCAGCGTAGAACGACATCGCTGTCGGGCTTGGCTGTCAGGAGCAAGAGCGAGCCTACCTTGAGCTGCATGACGTCCTGCAGGCTCATCACCTGCCCGTCGAGGACCGCGGAAAGTTCGACATTGGTCTGGCGCATCTCCCGGGCCAGATGGTTCTCCCAGATCGAATCCCGGCCGAACTTCTCACCCATGAACATCTGGAGAAGCTTGTCCCGGACCGGCTCCAACGTCGCATACGGGAGGAGGAACTCGATCATCCCGCCCCGGCTCTCCATGTCGATCCGCATCCGCACGACCACACAGGCATTGCCCGGGCGCGCGATCGCCGCAAAGCGAGGGTTGGTCTCGATCCGGTCGAACTGCATGTCGATCCTGGTCACCGGTGCGAAAGTGACCGACAGGTCCGCGAGAACCAGGCGAATGAGCCGCTCGACGAGCGTCGCTTCAATGGTAGTGTACGGTCGCCCCTCGATGCGCATGGAGGTAGCCCCTCGGCGGCCGCCCAGCAGCACGTCGACGATGCTGTAGATCATCGGACTGTCGACCGTCACCAGACCGTAATTGTCCCAGTCCACGGCGCGGAAAACCGCCAGCATCGCAGGTAGTGGTACGCTGTCGAGATAGTCTCCAAACCGGCGCGCGTAGATATTCTCGATATTGATGTCGACGTTCTCCGCGGTGAAGTTGCGAATGCTCGTGGTGAGCATCCGCTCGAGGCGATCGAAGACGATCTCCAGCATCGGCAACCGTTCATAGGTCACCTCGTCCGCGTTCAGGAGCGCGTGGATTCCCCGCCGTGCGACAGACTCCTTGGTGCTGGCAAAGCCAAGCAGATTGTCGATTTCGTCCTGATTGAGGATACGTTCCTCTCCTGGCGCAGCCCCACCGACCTCTCCGGCCTCGTCCGGGTCATCCGCGTCAGCCATCGCCGCCCAGGCGGCGGCCATGTCGTCCTCGTCCGTATCGTTCATGGAACTGGCTCCTTCGCCCAGGCGATCACTGCACCAGCATTTCCTTGAACAGCACGTCGTCGATCCGGCTCGGCTCCAAGGCCAGGTTGATGCGGGCCAGCATCTCCTGCTTCAGGCGATGCAGGGCAGCCGGGCCGCTCAGGTCGTCGACGGTCAGACCCCTCAGATAAAGTTGAAAGCTGTCCATGATGCGCGGGGTCAGTTGAACCACGGTGTCCGCCACTGGCTGGGCAGATACCTCGACCGCCAGCCTCAACTTGAGAAAGCGCATGCGTTTGCTGTCGGAGCTGAGGTTGACCAGGACGTCAGGAAGATCCACGAAGATGACCTTGGGCCCAACCGGCCCGCTCGGTAGTGCATGCCCGTCCTCGCCCGCAGGCGCATCGGCAGGCGTCTGGTGCTCTTCCGGCGACGCTGCTGCCGCCTCGGGTGCGAGCTGCTCGGATGCCTGCTCGACAGGCGGAGCGCTGCCGAACAGGCCGAGCATATAGGCGGCGGCACCTCCACCACCACCCAGCACGATCAAGCCGACCAGTGCCAAGAGGATGACCTTCTTCTTCCCGCCGGCAGGTTTCTCGGCTGCTTCAGGCCCCTTCGTCTTGTCCGCCATCCGCTGCTGTTCCCGTCATGTGCACCACGGTCCCGGTCGGACCTCGCTGTCTCGATTTCTAGCTAAACCGGGTTAACAAAGCGTTTCCCCCGCGGGCCCAAGATGGTTTGGTCGGCCCCGAGCGATGGCTTGGACGGCGCAGGGAAGGAGCCAGGATCGTGCGTGTTCAGACCGTCGAGATGCACACCGGGGGCGAGCCCGTACGAATCGTGGTCGGCGGGGCGAGCCTTCCGAGCGGGCGAACGATTCTGGACAAGCGGCGGGTTGCCCAGCAGGAACTGGACCCGTTGCGCCGGTTCCTGATGCACGAGCCTCGCGGGCACGCCGACATGTATGGCGTGCTGCTGGTGGAGCCTGATCTTCCCGATGCCGATCTGGCCGTGCTGTTCATGCACAACCAGGGCTGGTCGACCATGTGCGGCCATGCCGTGATCGCGTTGGGACGGTTCGCCGTGGACAGGGGTCTCGTGCCGCGCACCGAGCCCGAAGCCCGTCTCACCATCCAGTGTCCCTGTGGGCTGGTCGAGCTGTGGGTCGAGGTCCGGGGCGACAGGACAGGTCAGGTGCGCTTTTTGTCCGTGCCGGCCTTTGCGCATGGCCTCGACAAGGTGCTGGACGTGGCCGGAATCGGCCCGGTCGCCGTCGATGTCGGCTATGGAGGTGCATTCTATGCGGTCGCCGACGCCGGGCAGTTCGGGCTCGACATCCGTCGTTCACGCCTTCGCGAGCTGGTCGACGTGGCCGACGCGATCACCCTGGCCGGGAAGGCACAACTGGCGTTGGACCATCCGGACGATCCCGATCTTGCATTCCTGTATGGTACGATCCTGACCGACGACGGCGATGGTGAGGATGTGCCATCAGCCAATGTCTGCGTCTTCGCCGAGCGCGAGGTGGACCGGAGCCCGACCGGCTCGGGCGTCACCGCCCGGATGGCGGTCCTCCATCGTCGCCGCAAGGTCGCCCAGGGGCAGCGGCGGCAGTTTGCCAGCGTGACGGGCGCCGTGTTCAAGGCGGAGATCGTGACCACCGAACGGGTCGGTCTCCGGCCGGCGGTGCGGGTCCAGGTCAGTGGACGAGCCCATTACAGTGGCGAGAGCATATTCACGCTGGAGGACGACGACCTGATCGGCCGTGGCTTCCTGCTCACCTGATCGCCGCTTCCATCTGCCAAGTCACCGATGAACGATGCCGCTCCAGCCGCCGGCGATGAGTGCAGTGATGTCTGGCAGCACCCGGCCCAGGGAAATGCCCGGATACAGGAGATAGGCCGGCCTCCAGGTCGGATGGAACTTCGCCTTGAAGGCACGCAGGCCCTGGAAGTTGTAGAGCCGCCCGCCGTGACGGACGGCCATCCGGCCGAACTTGGACCATAGCGAGGCCAGGCGATGCTCCGGCAGGCCCGCGAGCGGTGCCATCCCCAGATCGAACCACTCGAAGCCTTCCGCCTTCGCCCATAGAAGAGTCTCGACGATCAGATAGTCCATCGTGCCGGGCGGGGCCTCGGGCACGAACCGCATCAGGTCGATGCCGACTTCCCTTCCCTTGCCGGCCTGCCAGATGTTGGCGAATGCCACGATCCGCTCACCTTGACGTACAACAGCGCAAGGTGATGTCGACAGATAGGCGGGATCGAAGCGGCCCAGCGAGAAGCGCTTCTCCCGGGTCTTGCGCTCGGCAAGCCAGGCGTCCGAGACCAGCCCCAGCTGGTCCAGATGCTCGTGGACCTGTGCCGGCGGCAATACCGCGAAGGTCAGGCCGGATCGTGGCGCCTTGTTGCGGACGTTCCGCAGCTCACCCCGCTGCTTCCCGGTCAGGTCGAAGGCAGCGAGACGTACCCTCGCATTCTCGCCGATCTTGATCGGACGCAGCCCCAGGTCGAGCAGCCAAGGCAGCGCGTCGGGACCGACCTGGTAGAACACGGTCCGTCCGCCATGGCGGTCCACCTGCGCGTGGAAGTCCCAGAGCAGCTCGGCCCAGCGCTCCTTGGGTCCTACCGGCTCGCCCATCACGACCCATGAGCGGCCCTGGACAGCATACATCAAGAACGCCTCGCCGGTCCGGTCGAAGAAGAGCGCCTTGTCGCCAGTGAACGCGAGCATCGCGGTGGCCGAGCCATGGCGTGCGATGATCGGCCGGGCGCGCTCCAGTTCCTCGGGCGTCGCTGGATGAGGCGTGGCAGGCGGCGGGCGCAGGAGCTGGGCCAGCGCCACGACAGCAGCCAGAACAAGTGCCACGGTGGCGCCGCGCAGCGATCGCGACACGTCCCCCTCGAGGGTGAAGGACGTCCACAGATGCTGATCGAAGTCCACGAAGCGGTAGGCGAAGAACAGGATCCAGATGGTTGCCGCCAGGGCCGTCGCGACCGCGATCATCCAGCTGATCGACAGGCGCTCGTCCAGCAGGGAACTCTTGCGGTAGAACTCGGACCGGCAGGGCAGCAGCAGCACCAGAACCAGCATGAGGTAGCTGGCTTCCTCGTAATCCAGACCCTTTAGCAAGGACGCCACGGCGGCAGTGGCAAGACCCAGCGCCGCCAAGAGCCAGGCGCCATAGACGCGCCGATACAGGCCGCGTGCGATGAGCAGCAGGGCCGCGCCGACCATGCTTGCCCATAGATGGGACGCCTCGATCACCGCGAGCGGCACATAGGCCTGCAGCAGATCGAGCCGCAGCTGGCGGGCCGGCGTCGCGATGGACAGCAGCAGGATGACGCCCGCGATCCCCGTGAGGATGGCGAACAGGGTCGGCGCCATCGGCCCCACCGCCCGCAGGGTGACTTGGCCGACGGCGCCGAGCCAGCCGCGGATCCGCGCCACCTCCAGCGCACCCATGATGATGGCGCCAAGCAGCAAGGGGACGAGATAGTAGCAGATCCGGAAGAGAACGAGCGCCCCCAATACGCCGACGACCATGTCCGGTGGCGGCTGCAGGAGCACCAGTACGGCTCCCTCGAACACGCCCAGGCTGCCTGGGACATGGCTCACCACGCCCACCATGATGGCTGCCGTGAAAATGGTGATCGCAGCGGGCAGCGAGAGATCGAGCTCCGGCGGGAGCAGCACCCAGAACGCCATGGCGGCAGCGCCCAGGTCGGCCAGGCCCAGGCAGATCTGGATGATCGTCACGCCCGGCGTGGGAGCGTCGATGCGATGGCCGCGGACCTCGATGCCGCGAGGCTTCAACCAGCCCCAGATGATGTAGCTGCCCACTGCCAGCAGCAGAAGGCAGCCCAGCGTGAACCACAGCGAGGTCGGGACTTGCGTGGCGTTCCCGAGCGTTTCCGGAGAGAAGACCAGCACGAGCCCGGAAAGAGTGGCCACGCCGATCGAGAAGGTGAAGGTAAAGAACGCCTGGACCTTGGCGACATCCAGCGCGCCCAAGCCCTGACCCACATAGAAGCGGTAGCGCACGCCGGCGCCCACGAACGGCGCAAAGCCGGTACAATGGGCGATCGACTGGGTCACGAAGCTGGCCGTGGCGATGTGGAGCAGGGGCAATTTCTTGCCCGCCCATCGCAGCCCGTAGATCTCGTAGCCGACCAGGGTGATGAAGCTGAAGGCGGTGAGGGCCTCGGCCAGCAGCACGCGGTCCCAGCCGATCCGGGCGATCTCATAGGTGACGTCTCGCCAGTGGAACGAGCCCACCATGCGGTGCAACACCGTCACGGCGATGATGAACAGGCAGGCACCCAGGAGGTAGGGAAGGACCGACTTCACATGGGAAAGCCAAGTCCCCTGCTTGCTCGCCGCCACCGGCTTGCCGGTCGCTGCGTCGGCCACCTGTGGTGCCCTCACCAAGCTCCTCCACTGCGTCTTGCCAATCCTGCGAGGATCGTGTCGGCGATCACCGCATAATTCCCATCGAAGTGATGCCCACCGGGCCGCTCCACCTGCTCGAATCCGGCCGCTTCGGCAGCGCGGCAGCCGGTCTGGTCGGCTTTCTCGTCCGCCCCGAAGAAGCACTGGACCCGGTCGCTGTCCATGTTGGCGAGGTCCGGCGGGATCGGCCGGCTGTCGCTTCCCTTCAGGCCGACCCAGCCAGCGACGTGGAATTCGAATGCGGCCGTGCGTCCAAGGGCCAGAAGACTGACCTGGACGACCGCCGCCCGTGTCTCCGTTGCCAGGAGCGGCCAGACCGCCGGCAGGACGTCCGCCCCGAAGCTATAGCCGACCAGGACCAGTTGATGGGCACCCCACTGTTCCCAATAGTGCCTGAAGATCCGGTCCAGGTCGTGGGCCACCTCGGAGGGAGGACGCTTGGTCCAGAAATAGCGCAGCGAATCCAGGCCGATGGTCGGCAGGCCGCGCTCCACGAACACGGAAGCCAGCCTCTTGTCGATGTCACGCCAGCCGCCGTCGCCCGACAGGATCAGAGCGACGCTGGGTGACGCCTTGTCGGTAGGCAGTTCAACGAGCGGCAGATCGGACAGGGGTCGGCCGTCCTCCGCCTGATCGATGGCGAAGGCCCGGCTGGCCGCGACGGCGTCGATCAGGGCAGCCGGCAGGTCCTGAACCGGGCCAAGGTCGATCGACTTCGTGTTCGCCAACTGCTGTGACCAGGGAAAGGCAGGGTTGTGCCGCCGCCAGCGGGCATCCACGAACCAGCCGGCCAGAGCGTCCGCACGTCCATAGGCATAGGCATAGGCATAGGCACCCGCCCCCGACGCTGTTCCGGCGCCGGGCGGGCACAGGGACCGCTTGCTGTGGACGATCTCGGTGCCGTCCAGGGAGATTGCGCCCGCGAAGGTCTCGGCCGGCGCATTGGCCAATGCCAGCATGGCGACGGTGCCACCCTCGCCAACGCCCAGGAGGATCGGGTGGCGGTAGTGCTTCGAGTTCCAGGCGCGCTGCACGATCTTTCCGGCCTCTTCCAGATCACCCGCCACATAGTGGCAGTCGCCGGAGCCGGTGGCCGACGCGTCCATCCAGACCTTCAGGTCGATGCCGGCCACGGCGTAGCCCGCTTCGGCCAGGCCATCGGCCGACCGGTCCAGTTGGCTGGTCCAGCCGCTCGTGTCCGATATCAGGAAGACGAGGTCGCGGGGCTCTCCTGCCGGTCTTGCCACATGAAGCCGGGTCAGTCCTGCGCCTGCCGACAGGTCGAATTGCTCGGCAGCCGATGCCGCAGGCCACCAGCCGGCGAACGGCAGGAGCATCAGGGCGACAGCTCTGATCAACCTCTTCATGCTTGCCCTCTGGAGCGGTGGTGCGGAACTAGCGGCATGAGAGCTTCCTGCGCAACATCCTGTGCATCTGTGCGCAGATCATCATGACGAAAGCCTTAACGACGATCCTGGATCGATCAATCGGGCGAATGGCACAAGCCCGGCCGGGCTCCGATGAACAGTCGCTCGGCTCCGCGTCTTCACCTTGCCCGCTTCTCACGCCATATGGCGGGCATGAGCGATCATGTACCAGCACGTTCACGCACTGGCGACGTCGCCGCGTTCGTGGCCCAGGCGCGGGCTGTTGCCGAGAAGGCGGCATCCGCGCCGCAACGCGCGCGGCTGATGTTCGCCATCGACGCCACGCGCTCGCGCGAGCCGACCTGGGACCTGGCCTCCGGCCTGCAGATGCAGATGTTCCAGGCTGCGGAAGCCCATGGAGGGCTGCGTGTCCAGCTGGTCTATTTCCGGGGCACCGACGAGTGCCGCGCCTCCCGATGGCATGATCAGGCGAGACCGCTGACGGATGCGATGGAACGGGTGACCTGTCGGGCGGGCCATACCCAGATCGCGCGGGTCTTCCGCCATGCGCTGCGCGAGCAGGCCGCCGGTCGGATCTCGGCCCTGGTGTTGGTGGGCGATGCCTGCGAGGAAGCCGCGGACGAGGTGATGGGGCTGGCGGGGCAGCTTGCCATGGTTTCCCTTCCCGTGTTCGCCTTTCACGAAGGTGGCGACCGACTGGCGGAAGATCTGTTTCGGGAGATTGCGCGGGTGACGCGCGGCGCGTTCCACCGCTTCGACCATCACGCGCCCAGGCTCCTGGCGGACGCCTTGCGGGCGGTTGCCGTCTACGCGTCCGGTGGACGGGAAGCCCTGCTGCGCCTGGCGGAGCGGGAAGGCGGCACCACCCGGCTGATCGCGAACCAGGTAGGCCGATGATCCTGGTCGTCTGGTTGCTGGCGGCCGCGGCCGCGGTCGCGTTCGTCTGGTGGTTGCTTCGCAGCTTCGCCAATGCGAGGCCTCATCAGATCATCAGTGCAGGCAAGCTGTTCGCCGCGAGCTTCGTCGCCATGGCAGGGATGGGCCTGCTGGCGTTCGGTCGTCTCGGGGTCGTTGGTGCCCTCATCGGTGCTTCCGTGCTGACGGCCACCCGGATGCGTGCGCAACACCGGCCGCCGGATCCCTTGCCAGGCGACGCAGCGGACGAGGGCGACCGATCGGTGGTCGAGACGCCATGGCTGTCGATGAGCCTCGACCGTGCCACCGGAGAGATGAGCGGCCAGGTCAAGCAGGGCAGGCTCGTCGGGCAGTCGCTCGCCGCCCTGTCGCTCGACCAGCTCCTGGCATTGCGCCAGGAGATCGCGGCCGCTGAACCGAGTTCGCTGCCACTTGTCGATACCTGGCTGGATCGGGCCGCACCCGACTGGCGCGAGCGGGATCGAGACCAGCGTGGCGACGAGGCCACGTTCCACAGCGGGAACATGGACGAGGCTCAGGCACTGGACATCTTGGGGTTGCGCCCCGGTGCCGGGCGGGCAGAGATCGAGGCTGCCTACCGGCGTGTCATGGCCCAGGTCCATCCGGACAAGGGGGGCTCCAACCGCTTGGCGAGCCTGGTGAATGCAGCCAGAGCGTTCCTGCTGAACCGGGGATGACGGCCTGTCGCTCGGCCGGTGGCACGGCAGAGCGCGCCGGGCGCATGCCGACACGCGAACGAGGCCAGCATGCCGGTAAACGCGGCGATCCAGTTCCATGACGACAGCTTCCGGACGGACCAGCCCAAGCTGATGGGTCGTCAGGCTGCGACCGAGAGCTTCTTTCATGCTTGGCTGGCTCATGCGGATGTCGACGTCGCGGTCGCCTATGTCGAACGTGCGGCGGACCGTGCGGCCTTCGCCGAAGCGGTTCGCAGGTTCGATGGACATGATCGGCGCCTGCTGGCGGTAGCGACGCCAGCCGACAGCACGGCCGTCCAGGCGACCGGCGCGCTGTTCCGGCCTGACCCCCAGCTGGCCGAGCTCGCTTTCCGCCGACGTCGCGGCGACACGCGCCGCTGGTCCCTGATCGGCGTGACCCACACCACCGCCTCGCTCAACGCCATGAAAGCGTTGAGCGACCTCGTTCTTGGCCCCCTGGAGCCGTGGGATGCGCTGATCTGCACCTCGAGCAGCGTCCGTGCCATGGTCAAGCGCCAGATCGACGGCATGTTCGCCTATCTGCAGGAACGTCTGGGGGCCAGCCGCCGGCCGAAACTCAACATGCCGGTCATCCCGCTCGGGATCGATACGGCGACCTTCGATCCCGCCACGGCGCAGGCGCAGGCGACGCGCGTCCGGCTGCGGGCGGAACTCGGGATTGCCGAGGACGATGTGGCCGTCCTCTATCTCGGCCGGCTCAGTGCCTATGTGAAGGCGCATCCGCTGCCGATGTTCGTGGGCCTCGAGGAAGCCGTGGCGGCGGCCGGTGGACGCTTGCACGGCAAGGTCCACCTCATCCAGGCCGGCTGGTTCACGGATGACAAGCGCGAGGCCCACTGGCGAGAAGGCCAAGAGATCCTGGCGCCATCGATCCGGCATCATGTGCTGGATGGAAGGCAGCCGGAGGTGCGCGCCGGCATCCGCTTCGCGGCGGACCTGTTTGCAAGTTTTGCCGACAACATCCAGGAGACCTTCGGCCTGACGCCGGTCGAAGCCATGGCGGCAGGACTGCCCGTCATCGCCTCGGACTGGGATGGCTACCGGGAAACCGTCACCTCGGACTGCGGCATCCTTGTGCCCACCATGATGCCTGATCCGCATGCCGGCCTCTGGCTGGCGCAGCGCTTCGAAGACAATCTGGAGACCTACGACACCTATTGCGCGACGGCAGCGCTTGCGACGTCGGTCGACGTGTCGGCTGCGCGGGAAGCCTTCACCTCTCTCCTCACGGACCGGGAACGGCGTGGCGCTATGGGCCAGGCCGGACGGGCACGGGCGCGTCAACATTACGACTGGGCACGGGTTGTCCATGCCTATCAGGAGCTGTTCAGCGACCTGCAGAAGCAGCGGAGGAAGGCCGCGGCCCAGACCATTCGTGCTGCCGTCAATCCGTGGCGGCCCAACCCCTTCGACCTGTTTCGCGGCTACTCGACCCGTACGATGCAAAAGGGCATCCGCCTGCGGGCGACGCTGCGTGCGTCGTCCGGCAGTGGGAATGGAGCAGCACTCCGCCTGATGGAACTGGACCTGAACCAGCTGCGCGGGCGCGCGCCCGGCGATGGGCCGCAGGCCCGCGCCCTGCTGGAGGAGATCATGGCCAGCGGGCCGGCCGGCGTGCCGTACGAGACATTGCTTCGCCCGGAGATCGGCGGATCCGCCTCGATGATCTGCTTTCACATCGGATGGCTGATGAAACTCGGGCTGGTCGAGCCGGTGGCCTGATCGGCCTCATCCCGGGCCTGTGCTTGCCCTGGCTGGAACGTTGCTCTTGCGCCGGGCACTCCGCATAGATGACCGGCACGCCCTGGTGATGCATCCGTTCCCACTTCGCCGACAAATGTGAGACATGCACCACGCGCCCTTGCTCGCTACGATCTGCATTGGTCTCGTCCTGGCGTTCTGCTGTGGTGCGCTGGCCCATCGGCTGAAGATCTCGCCTCTGGTCGGCTACCTCGTCGCCGGTGCCGCCATCGGCCCGTTCACGCCCGGTTTCGTGGCGGATCAGGCCCTGGCCAACCAGCTGGCGGAGATCGGCGTCATCCTGTTGATGTTCGGCGTGGGGCTGCATTTCTCGCTCAAGGATCTGCTATCGGTCCGCCTGATCGCCGTCCCGGGGGCCATCGTCCAGATCGCGGTCGCGACGCTGATGGGCCTGGGACTGGCCACATCCCTCGGCTGGACGGTCGCGGCCGGCCTGGTGTTCGGCCTGGCCTTGTCCGTCGCCAGCACGGTGGTGCTGCTGCGCGCGATGCAGGAGCGGCGACTGGTCGAGACGGAGCGCGGCCGGATCGCCGTAGGCTGGCTGATCGTGGAGGACCTGGCGATGGTGTTCGCGCTCGTCCTGATCCCCGTGATCGCCCACGCCGCGCAGGGCGGCCCGGGTGTGGAACGCGTGGAGGTCGGCGCCGGACCGCTGGTCACCCGCCTGGACCTAGGCCTCTGGGGCATGGTGCTGCTGACCCTGGGCAAGGTCACGGCCTTCGTCGCCCTGATGCTGCTGGTCGGCCGCCGCCTGATCCCCCGGCTCCTTCACTGGGTGGCCCATACCGGCTCGCGCGAACTGTTCAGGCTGTCGGTGCTCGCGATCGCGCTGGGAGTGGCGTATGGGGCGACGACGCTGTTCGACGTGTCCTTCGCACTCGGCGCCTTCCTGGCCGGCATGATCTTGAACGAGTCGCCGCTCAGCCAGCAGGCAGCGCAGGAAACGCTGCCGTTGCGCGACGCGTTCGCGGTCCTTTTCTTCATCTCGGTCGGCATGCTGTTCGACCCGGCGATCCTGATGGAGGAGCCGGCCGGGCTTCTCGGAACGCTGCTCATCATCGTGCTGGGCAAATCGATCGCCGCCTACCTGATTGTCCGCGCGTTCGGCCGGTCGGCCGGCACCGCCTGTACGATCGCCGCCAGCCTCGCCCAGATCGGCGAGTTCTCGTTCATTCTTGCCACGCTTGGCGTATCCACGGGTCTGCTGCCGGAAGCCGGCCGGGACCTGATCCTGGCTGGAGCCATCATCTCCATCCTGCTCAACCCAGTGGTTTTCGCGCTGGCGGACCGACTGGCTCCGGCCAGGCCCGACGAGCGGAAGGAGCAGGGTGGGCGCCAGGTGGACGAGGAGGAGCGCGATGCACCGGTCCCGACATCACTGTCGGGCCACACGGTGCTCGTCGGCTACGGCAGGGTCGGCAGGGTCGTGGGTGCAGGCCTGCGTGATGCCGGCGAACCGTTCCTCGTGATCGAGGACCGTGACGGACCCGCGGATGCCGCACGCGCGAACGGTGCCGAGGTCATGAGCGGCAATGCCGCCGATCCGCTGGTGCTGAAAGCCGCCAATCTCGCCAACGCACGGCGCCTGTTCGTGGCCATCGCCCAGAGCTTCGAGGCAGGACAGGTGGTGGAGCAGGCACGGGCGGCGAATCCCACCTTGGAGATCCTGGCCCGGGCCCACTCGGACGCCGAGCAGGAATACCTCCACCGTCTGGGCGCCACGCAAACCATCCTCGGCGAGAGCGAGATCGCTCGCGCGATGCTGCGGCACGCCGGCGTCGATCCCGACGCGATGGCGCCAAGCGGCGCTGCCTGACCGGCGGCATATGCCGCCTATTGATCAGAGGACGTCGGACAGGAGCTGCCGGTAGTCGTCGGCCGAGGCCGACCTCGGATTCGTCGCATGGCTGTGGTCGGCCAGTGCGCGTTCGATCACGACGTCGAAGACGTGCCGGCCGACACCCAGGTCGCTCAACCGTTGGGGGATCTTCAGCGTCCCGTTCAGCCGCGCGAAGGCCTCGCCCAGATCCTCGGACGAACCAAGTCCAAGGGCGTCCTTCAGCCGCTCGATCTTGTCGCCGACATGCTCTGCGTTGAAGCGGACCACGCCCGGCAGAAGGATGGCGTTGAGCGTTCCGTGATGGAGGTGATGGTTCTTCAGGCCACCCAGCGCATGCGACAGGGCATGGACGGCGCCCAGCCCCTTCTGGAAGCACAGTCCACCTTGCAGCGAGCCCATCATGAGCTCCCAGCGCGCCTGACGGTCCTGACCGTTCTCGACGGCACGCTGCAGGTGCCGCCAGATCCTGCCGGCACCGTCCAGGGCAATGGCATCCGCCGGAGGATTGATGCGCGGCGAGAGGAAAGTCTCGACGCAATGGGACAAGGCGTCCATGCCGGTTGCAGCGGTCAGGCCAGATGGCAGCCCAAGCGTGAGGTCGGGGTCGCAAACGGCCCGCTTGGGGATCACGTGCGGGCTGATGAATCCAAGCTTCCGTTCGTCGTCCAGCGTGATCAGGGCCGCGCGTCCCACCTCCGAGCCGGTGCCGGCCGTGGTCGGGACGGCGACCACCGGGGCGACCTTGGCCGTGATCTTGGGCAGGCCCCCGAGGATCAAGGCATAGTCGGCAAGCGGGCCAGGATGGGTCGCGAGGAGCGCCACGCCCTTGGCCAGGTCGATGGGAGATCCACCTCCCAGCGCGACCACACCATCGCAGCCCTGCTCCCGGTAGATCTCGACGGCCGCGTTGACCGCCGCTTCGGTCGGGTTGCTCGGAACGTCGAGGAAAAGGGCAGGGGTGTCGCCGAGCAGTTCGGCTACGCGTCCGACCATTCCCGCCTTCTCCAGGCCGCGGTCGCTCACCAGCAGCGGGCGACTGATGCCCAGCGCCTTCAAGTCGTCGGGAAGCCCCCCTACCGCACCGAAGTCGAAGCGGACCGAGGTCAGATAGTTGATTTCGGCCATGAGCCCGCCAAAGCCTCCCGAAGGTTCCTGTTGCCTGGACGCGGTTACTACGTCTGTCCGCCCAGCAGAACCCCAAGTGGCGGATCCGGTGCCAATCGATGTCGAGGTCGACACGATGTTTGCCTGCCGCCACGACCTGATCTGGCCGGCACCGGTTCGGCCGGCAGATGGCCTGCGGATGCCATGGCCCATCCGGTGGTGTGAAGCAGCCTGGGGATCCATTTCCCGGTTTGACATCGCACACCTCGGACAATACTCGTCTATTCTATGGTTTCCGCATCATCATCGAATAAATCGCCGACATCGAGCCCACAGCAGTAAAGACACTTGCCCCTTTGCATGGTGGAGCGAGGTGAACATGAACTGCTGTTCTGATTTCAGGCGCGATATGCGTCGGAATCTCAAGGGTTCTCTGCGGCTGTCTCGATGGGCTCTTGTGCTGGCCGTGGCCAACATGCTGGCCAGTCCCGCGGAGGCGCAGGAAGCGAATTCCAGGCACAAGCTTGGTGCCTGGTCGGACCTGGCGCCATGGCCCGTCAACCCGATCCACATGGTGCTCACGCGCGATGGCCGGGTCATGAGCTATGGCGGTACCGCCAGCGGTGCCGCGACCGCCTACTACAGCTACGACATCTGGAACTACCAGGACGGGCTGGCCGGCACCCACCTGACGCTCCTGAACGGAACCGCGACCGACATCTTCTGCAGCGCCCAGGTCCTCCTGCCGCAGGTCGGCGACATCCTCATTGCCGGCGGCGACAGCCGCACCCCGGATCCGGACGACAACGGGATCGACAGTTCGACCATCTACCGGACCAGGACCAAGACGCTCGTCAAGGGCCGGCGCATGAACCGGGAGCGCTGGTATGCGACGGCCACCACGCTGCCCAATGGGGAGACGTACATCCAGGGAGGCGACAAGGGCACGGACCGACCGGAGATCCGCGGGACGGACGGCACGTTCCGCCTTCTGGTCGACGCCGATACCAGCACCTTGTCCTATTACTACCCGCGCAACTGGGTGGCCCCGGACGGGCGCATCTTCGGCTATGCCAACCGCTCCATGTACTATGTGGACTGGCGCGGCAGCGGCTCGGTCACCATGCTGGGGAAGATGGCGACCTCGGGGCCGGGCTGGGAGACCTCGACCGAAGCCATGTATGCTCCAGGCAAGATCCTGCGCCTGGGCGGTGGCGGAACGGAGGGCGCGGCATCCAAGAACGCGATCACGATCGAGCTGAATGCGGTCCCGCCGAAGATCCAGGCGACCAGCCGCGTTCCGTTCGGGCTGCACTGGGGCACGGCCACGGTCGCCGCGGACGGCAAGGTCGTCGTCACGGGTGGCTCGGCAGGGAAGAACAAGCTGGTCGGTGTGAACAGCAATGCCCTGATCTGGAATCCGGCCACTGGCACATGGACGGCCGGCGCAGCGACAATGTCAGGGAAGGCCCGCCTCTATCATTCGAGCGCCATCCTGCTTCCCGTTGCGTCGATCCTGGTGGCAGGCGGCGGCGCGCCAGGACCGCAGACCAACCTGAACGCCGAGATCTATTATCCACCCTATCTGTACGATGCCCTGGGCGAGCCGGCTGTCCGTCCCACCATCACCGGCACCTCCACCAACCTGAAGATCAGAGGTACGGTGAGGCTGACCGTGGGAGACGGCTCCAGGATCGCCCGCGTCACCCTGGTGAAGACGGGATCGGTGACCCACAGCTTCAACATGGACCAAAAGTTCCTGGACCTGCGGTTCACGCGCTCCGGCAACACGATCACCGCGAGACTGCCGGCCAGCAACAACCTGGCACCGCCCGGCTACTACCTCCTGTTCGTCATCGACCGCGACGGGGTGCCGTCGATCGGCAAAGTTCTCCCCATGTATATCTCTTCGTCCTGAAGCAATCCGCGGTCCTGCAGCCAGGCAGCGCAATTCCAGGCTGCCCTAGGCCCGCCGCCGCCGTCGCCGGCCATCGCCCTCATCGTGGGCAAGCTCCTTGGGAGCAGGAAGGGCCACCGCCCTGGTCAGATGGACGTACTCCGCCGTCTTGTGCGGGAAGGCCATCGCCTCGACGAAGTGCTGCTGGAAGCGTGGCTCGATCGCCGTCTCGATCTTCTCGATCCGCTTGACCACCCGCTCGATCTCCCGGCGCGCCTGCTTGTTCAGGAGCGCGATGCGGGCACCCGTTCCAGCGGCGTTGCCGGCGGCCTGTACCTTCGCGAGGTCGCAGTCCGGGATGAGGCCCAGCACCATGGCGTAGGTCGTGTCGATATGGCTGCCGAACGCACCGGCCAGGGTCACGCGGTCGACCTTCTCGACGCCGAAATGCTCCATCAGCAGCTTCGACCCGGCATAGAGCGCGGCCTTGGCCAGTTGGATGGCGCGTACATCGGTCTGCGTGATGCGGATCCTCGGCTCGCCCTCCTGCAGCACGTAGGAGAACGTGCGGCCGTCGGCCTCGATCCTGGCCGTGCGGGTGGCCATGCCACCGTCGATGACGCCGTCCCTGCTGATGATCCCGGCCAGGAACATCTCGGCCAGGACCTCGATGATTCCGGACCCGCAGATCCCGGTGACGCCGGTCCTGCCTGTCGCCTCGGCAAAGCCCGACTCGTTCGACCACAGGTCCGAACCGATCACCTTGAAGCGCGGCTCCAGCGTCTCACGGTCGATCCGGACACGCTCGATGGCCCCAGGTGCCGCCCGCTGGCCACCGGAGATCTGCGCACCCTCGAAGGCCGGGCCCGTCGGCGAGGAGCAGGCCAGCAACTTGTTCCGGTCGCCCAGCACGATCTCCGCATTGGTGCCCACGTCCACCACCAGGCTGACGTCATCGCGCAGGTAGGGCGTCTCCGACAGCACCACGCCAGCCGCGTCCGCCCCGACATGCCCGGCGATGCACGGCAGCACGTAGATGCTGGCACCGCGATTCATCGCGCCGTCCAGGTCCAGATCCGAGGCTCGGAGGTTCATCGCGCTGTCCAGCGCCAGGGCAAAGGGCGCGCCCCCAAGTTCCGTCGGATCGATCCCCAGCAGCAGATGGTGCATCACGGGGTTGCCGACGAAGACCGCCTCCATGATCAGGTCGCGCTCGATCTTCGCCTCGGCGGCAACCTCGCCTGTCACCGCTGCCAGCGCCTCGCGGACAGCTTGGGTCATCTCGACTTCGCCGCCCGGGTTCATCATCACGTAGGAGACCCGGCTCATCAGATCCTCGCCGAACCTGATCTGCGGGTTCATGAGCCCGGAGGAGGCCACGACCTCACCCGTCGAAAGATCGCAAAGATGCGCCGCGATCGTCGTGGAGCCGATGTCCACGGCAAGGCCGTAGGCGCGGTCGGTGAAGCCCGGCCAGATCTCGACCAGCCGCTTGCGGTCATGGACCGCTGCGGTCACCTTCCACTCGCCCTTGCGCAGCGTCTTCTGCAGCCTCTGCAGCACATGGAGGTCCGCCGTCAGGCCTTCGAGCTGCCACTGCTCCCGCAGCGCTTCGAGCAGCCGCTCGAAGTCGCCGCGCGGGTCGTGCATGTCGGGTTCCTGCACCTCGACGAAGTGGAGCGTCGTGCTGGGATCGAGCGCGATCTCTCGCACCTCCGCCCGCTTGCGCACCACCTGCTTGTGGACCTGGCTTTCCGGCGGCACGTCGATCACGACGTCGCCTTCAAGGATCGTCTGGCAGGACAGCCGGCGGCCCTCGATCAGGCCCTTGCGGCTGCGATAGCGCTCCTCGGTCGCGGTGAACGGGCCGACATGCTCGGCCGAGGAATCGATGCCGTGCTTGGCGAAGGAGCCCTGGCCGACGGTGATCTGGCAGCGGCCGCAAAGGGCGCGCCCGCCGCAGACCGAATCGATGTCGACGCCCAGCTTGCGGGCAGCCTCCAGGAGCCTGGTGCCGACTGGAAAGCGGCCCCGTTTGCCGGACGGCGTGAAGACGACCAGGGCTTCGCTCACGCCGCAGTCCCGCCTGTTGCCACGTCGGCCACGGCCTCGCTCGGACGGCGCCGGCGCCGCTCGGTGCGATCACCCCGGCCGCCTTCGGCAGGAGGCTCCCGGAACTTCTGCAGCCAGCGGGCGCAGTGCGGATCGTTGCCGAGCATGACGTCCGCTCCCATGATCCCGTTCATCTCCTCCGGATGGAGCGGGTTCAGGATCGCCGAGGTCATGCCCGCACCGGCTGCCATGGCCAGGAAGATCGAGTTCAGCCCGTGCCGGTTCGGCAGGCCGAAGCTGACGTTCGAGGCGCCACAGGTCGTGTTGACCTTGAGCTCTTCGCGAAGGCGGCGGATGAGCCGGAACGCAGCGTTGCCCGCCCCGCCGAGCGCGCCGATCGGCATGACCAGCGGATCGACCACGATGTCGTGCGGCTTGATCCCATAGTCGGCTGCGTGGTGGACGATCTTCTTGGCGACCTCGAAGCGAACGTCCGGATCCTCGGAAATGCCGGTCTCGTCGTTCGAGATCGCCACCACGGCACAATCATATTTCTTCACCAGCGGCAGCACCGCCTCGAGCCGCTCTTCCTCCCCGGTGACGGAGTTGAGCAGGGGACGTCCCTGGTAGACGGCGAGTCCGGCTTCCAGGGCGGCCACGATCGAGCTGTCGATCGAAAGCGGCACGTCGGTCAGCGACTGTACCAGCTTGATGGTGGCGGCCAGGATGGCCGGCTCGTCGGCCAAGGGAATGCCGGCATTCACGTCGAGCATGTGTGCCCCCGCAGCCACCTGGGCCAGGGTGTCCTGCTCGACGGTGGAGAAGTCACCGGCACTCATTTCTGCCGCCAGCTTCTTGCGTCCCGTCGGGTTGATCCGCTCGCCGATCACGCAGAAGGGCTGGTCGAAACCGATGGTGACGGTCTTGGTCCTCGAGGACACGATGGTGCGGGTGGTCATGATCTGATCCGGTAGAGGGATTGCGTAAAGGCGACACGACGAAGATCAGGGGACGCCCGCGTCGTTGCCGAGATTCTTCACCAGTTCGCGCACCCGCTCTTGCGGGTAAGCGGCATCCAGCTCGTCATGGGCGCGCTGCGCTTCTGCCTCCAGATCGTCGCCGCAGGCGACCGGCGCGCTCCGGCGCCACTCCTCCAGATAGGCGTCGGTACCGGTAAGCTTCGCGCGCATCGCCGCCATGTCGATCGCCTCCGAGAACCGCGCCGGCAGCTCCCGCTTGGCCGTCTTGCGGCCCTGCTTGACGATCACCTGGGCCGGGATGTCCCGCCACAGGACGACGATACGCTCTGCCATCTTCTTCTCCACGTCCAGCGGCCGCCACGAATTCATCGAGCACGCCAAACCCCACCCGCACATGCTCGAACCGGAGGCCAATCCTGTCGGCGGCAGCTCTTGCCCGGTCCAGGCACGACGTATCGTCGCTCTGGGCCAGATAGACGAGCCGCCGGTAGTTGCCGAAATAGAGAGGCAGCAGCTCGGGATGCCGGTCGAGGCCCAGGCCCTGCCAGACGAGCGTATCGAACTGCCGCGCCAGAAAGTCGGTGAGCCAGAAGGTGCCTATTTCCTCCTCAGCCAGGGCGGCGAACCGGTCGAAGCCGCTGAAAAAGGCGTAGCAGTGCGGTCCTTCGATCCGGGCCACGCCTTCGGCCGCCAAGACCCGATCGAGCTCGCCACCCGTGCCGCAGTCGCCATAGGCCACGACGATCCGCTCGTACGAAGGCCGGTGCAGCCGGATAGCTTCCCGGACCGCCTGCGGGATCAGCTGCGGGTGGTTGTGCAGCTGAGCCGGAAGGCAGTGAAGCCGCACATGGTCGAGCCTGTTGGCCTGGATCAAGGCCAGGATCTCACGAGCGAGCGCGCCGCAGGCAAGGATCAAGGTGCGGACAGGCATCGTCACGACAGGTTGCTCGTCCAGAAGGGGCAGGTCAGGTCACCGCGCCGCGCTGGTTGTGCTTGCGTGCCATGAACTCCTTGGCGGTCTCGACGGCCACCGCGGCGTCACGGCAATAGGCATCGGCGCCGACCGCCTTGGCGAAGGCCTCGTTCAACGGTGCGCCGCCGACCAGCACGATGAAGTCGTCGCGCCGGCCGCGCTCGACCAGCGTGTCGATGACCACCTTCATGTAGGGCATCGTGGTGGTAAGCAGCGCGGACATGCCGAGGATGTCGGGCTTGTGCTCGTCGAGTGCCGCGAAATACTTGTCGACGTCGCAGTTGATGCCGAGGTCGATCACCTCGAACCCGGCACCTTCCATCATCATCCCGACCAAGTTCTTGCCGATGTCGTGGATGTCGCCCTTCACGGTTCCGACCACCATCTTGCCGACGCTGGGCGCCCCCGTCTCCACGAGCAGCGGGCGAAGAACGTACATGCCGGCCTTCATCGCGTTCGCCGCGAGCAGGACTTCCGGCACGAACAGGATGCCGTCGCGGAAATCGACGCCGACGATGGTCATGCCACCGACAAGGGCCTCGGTGAGCACCCGGTAGGGTGTCCAGCCGCGCTCCAGCAGGATGTTGACCCCTTCCACGACCTCGTCCTTGAGGCCGTCATACAGGTCGTCCTGGATCTGCTTGGTCAGCTCGTCGTCGTCGAGCTCTCGCAGGTCCAGTTCGTCGCCACCGTCGCTCATCGTTCCGTCCCGTCAGGGCTGCTCACCGCCCATTCATAGCGAGGTCATCGCCGGCCACGCTTCTCGCCCTACGACCGGAGTTCCCCGGTTCGCGACGAGCCATGGCCAAACCGCATAACGATATCTTTATACCTTTGTGTGTGCCTTGGCCAGTGCTGCCATGATCGGTTCGAGGGAGGCCGGATCATCGATCGCGCACAGGGGCGGCCGGACCTGCCGCCAAGCTGGATCCTGGAGCCGCGCAGCCAGCAGCGCCTTGATCGTCGGGATCAGCGGACCCGCTTCCTCGACGGCGCGGCGAACGGCGGTCACGACCTCCTGAGCATCCAGCGCCTCGGCCTGCCAGCCTGCCTTGAAGAGATCGAACACGGCGCGATTGCCCGGAGCGTTCAGGTTCGCCGCTGCCGAGATCGACCCGGCCCCGCCTGCGTCCAGCGTCCTCAGCAGATGCTGGTCAGCACCGGGGAATACCGACAGGTCGGGGAAGGCGCTGATCATCGTGAGCGTATGCTCGAGATCCGCCGAACTGTCCTTCAGGCCCGTGATCTTCGGCCCGAACCGTTCGCGCAGGGCCGCGATGACGGGCTGGGTGATGGGGACCGCCGACACCTTCGGAAAATGGTAAAGGATAACCCGGGCTTCGTCGGGCAACTGATCGACCACCTCGGTGAAGGCCGCGATCACGCCGGCATCCGAGACACCCTTGTAGAAGAACGGCGGCAGCATGAGCAGCTGCCGGCATCCACGCGACAGGGCATGCGTCGCCAGCGCCAATGTGTCGTCCCGCGCGGACAATCCTACACCGACCAGCAGGCGATCGGGTGAGACGCCTTCCTGGACGAGATGATCGAGCGTCGCCTGACGCTGTGCGATCGTGAACGACGCGGCCTCGCCCGTGGTGCCGAACAGGGCCACCCCATGGCACCCGCCGGCGAGGAGAGACCGGATGTGCGCGGCCGTCCGCTTGAGATCGACACCGCCATCGGCTGTTGCGGCCGTGACGCTGGCCGCGAAGATACCTTCGAGTTTCACCGGAACCCCCCGCTCTTCAGATCAGGTGCGATGCGCCACGAAGCCCGCAGGGATAGTTTCGATGTTCGGGTCGCGTGGTTCTCGAACTGGCCGGTCCTGCGGACAGTTCGGCAACACGACCTGCGGGAAGCTCTTCATGCTGCTGATCGCGTCGTTCTTGGACCGCCTGTCCGGCAAGCTCAAGATCCCGAACAAACCGCTGCTGCTCCTGCGCGTTCCACCAGCGCCCAGAGACCGGCTGCGGCCCGCCTCGTCGACGGCAATGACGCCACCCGTTCGGCCCACCACGCGCCGGTCGACCTGCATCGCCGTCGTGCTGACCCTGTTCCCGACACTCGCCGCGGCCTGGCGTGCGATCGTGCGTCCTGTCATGGCCTTGGGCGGATCACCTCCGCGGTCGCCGATCTTGCTCGTCCGCGGGATCGCCCGGCGCATGGAGCCCCGAGCGGGTCGAACTGAGATGCCAGGAGGTCACCACAAGGCCCAGGACTGCCTGGAGACCTCTGGCCGTAGTGCGCGCCGCCTGACCAGCCGCCCTACACTTCGACCTGCGTCCCCACCTCGATCACCCGGTTGGGTGGAAGGCCGAAATAGGCGGTGGGATCCGTGGCCGTGGCGGACATGCTGATGAACAGCCGCTCTTCCCACTGTCCCAGGTGATCACGCGTCGACGGCACGAGTGTTTCCCGGCCGAGGAAGTACGAGGCCCTGGCCGGATCCACGGTCAGCCCCGCCACCGACGCCGCCCGCAGCGCCGCCGGAATGTCGGGAACGTCCGTGAAGCCGAAATGGGCGGTGATCGACCAGAATCCGTCGCCAAGGTCGCGGACGAGAAGGCCCTGCTCGATCGGGACCCGCGGAACATCGTCGGTCTTGACCGTCAGAAGGACGACCTGCTCGTGCAGGACATGGTTGTGCTTGAGATTATGCAGCAGGGTGCTGGGAACGACCGACACGTCGCTGCAAAGGACGATAGCCGTGCCGGGCACGCGGTGACAGCGCGAGCTGGCCGTTGCCGACCGGATGAACAGGTCGATCGGCATGGCATCGGCGGTCCGAAGTGTCGCGAGCACCTGCCGACCTCGGAACCATGTCCGAAGCATCAGATACACCACAGCCGCCATGATCAATGGCAGCCATCCGCCATCCGGGATCTTCAGGCTGTTGGCGATGATGTAGGCGGCGTCCAGGCAGAGGAGGACGCCGAAGACCAGGCCGGACATCAAACGGCACCAGCGCCACAGCCAGACCGCGACAAGCCCGGCCAGGATGGCGTCAATGCCCATCGCACTGGTGACGGCAATGCCGTAGGCGGCAGCCAGGCCCGAGGAATTCCCGAAGGTCACGACAAGAGCCAGCACGCCCGCCATGAGCAGCCAATTGACCCGCGGGATATAGATCTGGCCCATCTCGTGCTCGGAGGTGTGGCGCATCACCATGCGGGGAAGGTAGCCCAGCCGGATCGCCTGCGAGGTCAAGGAGAACACACCGGAGATCACGGCCTGGCTGGCGACGATGGTGGCGAGCGTGGCCAGGAGAATTAGCGGCGCCAGACCCCAGGTGGGCACGAGATGGAAGAAGGGCGATTCCACCGTGGCCGGATCAGCCAGGATCAAAGCACCCTGGCCGAAATAGTTGATCAGCAGGGCCGGCATCACGATACCGAACCAGGAGACGCGGATCGCCTGGCGGCCGAAATGGCCCATGTCGGCATAGAGCGCCTCGGCGCCGGTGACGCAGAGGACGACGGCGCCCATCGCGACGAAGGCATGAAGCCCCTCGACAGCAAGGAACTGGATGGCCCAGGTCGGATCGATCGCCCGCAGCACGGACGGGTTCTGCACGATCTGGCCGATACCCAGGACCGCCAGCACGGTGAACCAGACCGCCATGATCGGCCCGAACACGCGGCCGACCATGGCTGTGCCGTGCCGCTGGAGAAGAAAGAGTCCGAGAAGGATCCCGAGCGCGATCGGCAGGACGTAATCGCCCAGGCGCGCATCCAGGGTTTCCAGACCCTCCACGGCCGAAAGCACGGAAATGGCCGGCGTGATCATGGCATCGCCGTAGAAGAGGCCGACCCCGATCATCGCGAGCGTGAGCACCAGAATCCGGCGCGCGTCGCCCCGGGCACCGCCCGAGCCCAGCGCCAGGGCGGCCAGCGCCAGGACGCCGCCCTCTCCCTTATTGTCGGCGCGCATGATCAGCACGACGTATTTCAGCGCGACGATCAGCGTGAGCGACCAGAACACCAAGGACAGCACGCCCAGGACGTGGAGTTCGTCCAGCTCCAACCGTCCGGCATGACCGAACGCCTCGCGCATCGTGTAGAGCGGGCTCGTGCCGATATCGCCGAAGACGACGCCCAGAGCGGCCAGAACCGTTCCCGCACGTACCCCACCTGGTAACGACAACGAGCGGCCAGAGGTCGAAGCGACCGAGATTTTCGCCAAACCGGCGCCTCAAGCAAGGTGAACGAAGCGCGCGGCTGCTTACACGAGCACCGCCACGATGCAATCATGTCGTGCGTGCCGCACCGGGAGGCAAGGCGGCTGCCCGATGTGCATGCCGATAAGTCGCCGGGTTGCGCCGGCTCGGGCTGGCTGGCCGCCTTGTCAGGTGGAGATCAAGGATCCTACACGATCCAGCGACTTCGGCAGCTGGTAGCCATACTTGCTGCATAACGGGACGATCAGACGCTCGACCTCCGCCCGGCCCAGCCTGTCCATCAGCGCGCAGGGGGGCTTGCCGAATTTCAAGGCTTCACGGGCACCGTGGTCGATCTCGGCCGGGCCGGCTACCCCCTCGTCCAGCTCCTGGAGGACGGGCAGGAAGGTCCCGGCGCGGAGGCGATCACGAATGAGGTCGGCCTTGGCGGGATCGATGTCGCCGGCGGGATCGATCGTCCACGACGTTTCGGCATCGCCGGTCACTGCCATGGAACGCGCTGGCGTGTAGAACGCGCCAAGCGGTGCCAGATTACGGATCGCGTGGAGATTGATCCGCGGCTTGACGATGTTCATGACCTGGAACGGACCGGCGGCCGCACCGACCGCTTCCTTGGCGACCAGATCGATCTCGCCGGGCGTGCCCAGTCCTTCGTCCACCAGCCGGGCGGCCTCGTTCGTGTAGGGGCAGAAGAACCGGTTGATGCAGAAGCCCCACTGGTCCTTGCACGCGAGCGGCTGCTTGCCGGTACGCTGCGTGAACTCCAGCGCCAGGGCGACGGCGGCGTCCGCCGTCTGCTCGCCGCGGACCACCTCGACGATCGGGTTGACCTGTGCCGGGCTGAAGTAGTGGAGACCCAGGAACCGTTCCGGTTGGGTCACGGCCTTGGCCAGTTCGGAGACCCGCAGGCAGGACGTATTGGTGCCGATCAGCGTGTCCGGCCGCACGGCGGACGCAATCTTGGCGAGCACGTCGGTCTTGAGCGCCATGTCCTCGAACACGGCCTCGATGACGAGGTCGACATCCGCGAGCGCATCAATGCTGCCGACGACATGCATCCGCTGGCGCGCCGCATCTGCCTCATCCTGGCTGAGCCGGCCCTTTTCGACCGATCGTGCGAAGAAGGTCCCGGCGAGGTCCACAGCCGCAGCCGCCGCTCCGGGCTTGGCGTCGGTCAGCAACACCTCGACGCCGGCCTGCGCGGTCGCCGTGGCAATACCGCCCCCCATCGTGCCGGCGCCCACGATGCCGATCCGCGTGATGGTCATTTCCCCAAACTACCTCGGTTCATTGCGCTGCAGCAGCCCTCTAGACCTGTGCCGGCCGAGGGGAAAGGCTCTTGCCCGCTCAAGCCGTCCCGGCGGCTCGCCGCGGATCGGCGGCGCCGGCACCGCGGCTCTTCAGAATCGTGGCAATCGAAGCCAGCGAGATCGCTGCGATCAGCCAGAATACCACCCGGCTCTCCTGTCGGTCGAGCAGATGCCCGAACACGGGTGCGATCGCCAGCGTGCCGGCATTGAATCCGATCGTCACGAAGCCGAAGACCCGGCCCGATGCTCCGCTGGGCGTGATCTGCTTGACCATCAGATCACGCGACGGACTGACGGCACCGCCGAACAGCCCTGCGACCAGGAAGAGGGTGCCGATCGTCGGCAGATGGGCCGGCGCGAGGGCAAGGATGGTGGCGACCAGGGTGAGGACGGCAAAGCAGAGCGCGACGACGAGGCCGTGCCGCTCGGTGCGGTCGGCGACCTGGCCGCCGATCAGCACGCCCAGCGCGGACGCGCCGAGATAGAGCATCACCGGCAGCCCGGCCGTCGCCACATCGACGTCTGCCAGTTGTTCCAGGGTCGCGGTGCCGAAATTGCTGAAGCCGCCCTGGCCGGCCGAGATCAGGGCGAAGAACAGGAAGGCCATCGCGATCGGCCAGCTTGCGAACAAGCGGAGGGTGCCTGCCGTCCCTGTGCTTCGGCTGGACGTCCTGGCCATGCGCTCGCTTGCGAGGAAGCGACGGCAGGGGATCAGCACCAGGGTGAAGAGCAGGCCCAGCAGCCCCGCGGACACGAGTGCGGCCTGCCAGCCGAATGCTGCCGTGATCGGCAGCAGCAGGACGGGCGCAGCCGTGAAGCCCAGATAGCCGCCGAACGTGTGGACGGAGTAGGCACGTCCGAGCCGGGTCGAGCTGACCGAACCGGCCAGGATCGCATAGTCGGCCGGATGGTAGACGGCGTTGCCGAGACCAGCCACCGCCATCATCACCAGGAACACGGCGAACGAGGGCTCGAACGCCACTGCGGCGATGCCGACGGCAAAGGCGATCTGGCCGAGCAGAAGGGGCCAGAACGCCCCATAGCGGTCGACGATCATGCCCACGGGCACCTGGGCGATGGCCGTCATGAGATTGAGGATTGCCAGTCCGATGCCGAGCTGGGTGTAGCTGAACCCGAGCCCGGCCGTGAGCACCGGAAAGAGGGGTGGCAGGGCCAGAATGTAGAAATGCGCGAAGAAATGGCCGATCCCGATCACGGAGATGACCGTCAGATCGTGCCGCCCTGCTGCCGGGACCGCCGTCGCCATGCCTGTTCCTCGAGGTCCCGTCGGTTTGTCGCGCTGGAACATGGCGTTGAAGACCCGGACATGCCAGAGGTCCAGCAGCGATGAAGACCTGGTCGATGCCTTGCGGGTTCTCATCTCTTGCAAATTCTGCGATCACGCACCGCGGTCGGGGTGGGCCCGGCCCAGCGGAAGATTAATTTCGTGAAGGTGTTGGTGTGACGACCAGGAGAGCTTTCGTCGCTGGCGCAGCCGCCCTGGCGACGCATCTTGCCACGAGCGGTGCGGAGGCCCGAGACTTGGACAATACCCTGATCATCGAACTTGCCACGGGCAAGGTGACCGTCGAACTGCAGCCCGACCTGGCACCCCTGCATGTGGCACGGATCAAGGAGCTCGCCAGCGAGGGCTTCTACGACGGAATCGTATTCCACCGGGTCATCCCGGGCTTCATGGCGCAGACTGGCGACCCGACCGGTACCGGACGCGGCAGCTCCGACAAGCCGAACCTGAAGGCCGAGTTCACCAAGACGCCGTTCGAGCGGGGCACGCTCGGCATGGCGCGCAGCCAGAGCCCGAACAGCGCCAACAGCCAGTTCTTCATCTGCTTCGACCGCAGCGACTGGCTCGACGGCCAGTACACCGTATTCGGCAAGGTGGTGGACGGCATGGATCTGGTCGATCGCATCGCCAAGGGCGAGCCGCCGTCGAACCCGGACAAGATGGTGAAGGTCTACATCGCCTCGGCCGCGCCGGCAGCGAACTGAGCAGACCCTAACGATCGTCCGACGCGGGACCTGCCGCACGGTCCCGCCGCCCATTCACGAGATCCGAACCCATGGCCGTCCTCGTCACCGGTGTTGCCGGCTTCATCGGCTTCCATGTCGCCCGTGCCCTGCTGGAGCGGGGCGAGGAGGTCGTGGGGGTGGACATCGTCAATGCCTATTATGATCCGGCATTGAAGGAGGCGCGTCTCCAGCAGCTGGCGGGGCGGGACGGCTACCGGTTCGTGAAGGCGGACATCGCCGAACTCGACCAGATGCGGGACCTGGCCGAGGAGCATGGCGACCGGATCACGGGGGTGGTGCACCTGGCGGCCCAGGCGGGGGTGCGCCATTCGCTGACGGCACCCTTCGACTATGTGCGCTCCAACCTGGTCGGGCACATGGTCATGCTGGAGGTGGCCCGCCACCACCTGCCGAACCTGCGAAGCTTCGTCTACGCGTCGAGCAGCTCGGTCTATGGCGGCAACGAGAAGACGCCGTTCTCGGTGGACGACCCGGTGGAGCGGCCGGTCTCGCTCTATGCGGCGACCAAGCGCGCCGACGAGCTGATGTCGTATGCCTATGCGCATCTCTACAGGATCCCGCAGACCGGCCTGCGCTTCTTCACCGTCTACGGGCCCTGGGGGCGGCCGGACATGGCAGCCTATATCTTCGCGGATGCGATCGCCAAGGGCCGGCCGATCACGCTGTTCAACCACGGCGAGATGAAGCGCGACTTCACCTATATCGACGACATCGTGGCGGGCACGCTGGCAGCGCTCGACCGCCCGGCCCAGCCGAACGACCAGGGCGTGCCGGCCAGGGTCTACAACCTCGGCAACCACCGGCCAAACGACCTGCGGACCTTCGTCTCGATCATCGAGCGGGAAATGGGCCGCGAGGCGGTCGTGCAGTTGGCGCCGATGCAGCCGGGCGACGTGCCGGCCACCTATGCCGATATCGAGGCCAGCACCCGCGACCTGGGCTTCATGCCGACCACCTCGCTGGAGGAGGGCCTGCCGAAGTTCATCGCCTGGTACAAAAGGTACCACGGGGTGAACTGAGGGGTGGGCGCTGCGAGAGCTAGCGCCCGGCTCTTGCTGCCTTGCGGCCAGCGAGAAGGTTCGTAGCCAGCAGGCTGGCGAGCCCCAGGCCTGCCGGAAGGACGGCGACCATACCCAGAAGATGATAGCCGGACACCGCGATCGTGTAGCCGCCGATGGCGGCACCGACCGAGGTGCCGACATAGATGCAGGAGGCGTGGAGGGCCAGGAGGATCGGCGCGCGCTCGCCATCCAGCGAGGCCAGGCGCGCCTGCTGCGGAACGTTCACCGACCAGCCGATCACGCTCCAGACCGCGACGACCAAGCCGATGCCGATCGGCGGCAGCGCCAGGAGCGTCATCGCCGGCAGGACGATCATCATGCCGATCGTCAGCACCACGAGGGACCTGACCGTGCCGATCCGGTCGGTCATGAACCCGCCCAGGATGTTGCCGGCGATCCCGCCAAGGCCAAAGATCAGGAACATCAGCGTGATGCCTGTCTGGCCAAAGCCATGGATCGTCTGCAGGAGCGAGGCCAGGTAGGTGTAGACGGTGAACGCGCTGGCCATCAGGCAGGCGATGAACAACACGGCAGTCAGCAGGGATGGCGTGCGCAGGACGCTGCCCAGAGTCGCCAGCGAGGATGGCTGGACCTTGATCTCGCTCGGCACGTAATGGCGCAGGACCATCAGGCAGATCAGGGCCAGGGCGGCCACCGCGGCGAAGGTCAGCCGCCAGCCGAACTGGTAGCCCAGCCAGACTCCGAGCGGAACGCCCAGGGCCTGGGCAATGGTGAAGCCGCCAAACACGGTGGCCAGCGCCCGGCCGCGGTGCTCCGGCAGGGTGGTCGCCACGGCAATCGCGGTGCCGACCGGCGTGATCAACCCGGCACCCAGCGCCATGGCGGTGCGGCTGGCCAGCATGACGCCAAAGGACGGAGCGGCTGCCGAGACGGCCGATCCCAGGACCAGCAGCGCCAGCCCGATCGACAGCACGCTGCGGCGGTCCATATGGCCAGTGACGGCGACCAGGACAGGCGACGAAAGCGCATACACGATGGCGTAGACCGTCATCAGCCAGCCTGCCTGCCATGGCTCGATACCGAACGTCGCGGCGATTGGCGACAGGATGCCGATCACCATGAAGGCTGCGACGCCGACCGCTACATTCGCCATGGCAAGGAGCAGATGGACGGTACGGGCGGAGGGGTGCACGGTCGGGGATGTGTTCGTGGACCTTGTCAAGCTGGCGCTGCTCCATTGCCGGCATCGTAGCCATGGCGGCCACGACATGGCCTTGCGGGCGTCCGGGATCATTGCGCCACGGGAGTAAGCCTTCTTGTCCGAGCCAACTAGCTTGTTCTTCCTGGATGACCTTCGGCTGGGCCAGCGCTTCAGGAGTGGCTCGCTTCCTGTCGAGGCCGAAGAGATCAGGACGTTCGCACGAGCCTACGATCCCCAGCCGTTCCACCTGGACGAGGTCGCGGCGCAGTCGAGCCTGTTCGGCGGGCTTGCGGCGAGCGGATGGCACACGGCGGCACTCACCATGCGCCTTCTGGTAGAGGGCGGCGCGCCGCTGGCAGGTGGCCTCATAGGAGCGGGCTGTGAGCTGACGTGGCCGAAGCCGACGCGGCCGGGCGACATCCTGACCGTGGACAGCGAGGTGGTGGAGATCAGGCCGTCACGCTCGCGTCCGGATCGCGGCATGGTCACGTTGCGGAGCGAAACCCGGAACCAGCATGGCGACATCGTCCAGACGCTGACGGCAAAGCTGGTTGTTCCGCGCCGGCCTTCCTGATGCTGGTCCGGCCGAGAGCACGTCTTCGGCGAGACTTCTCGCGACGATCCTGTTCTTCGGGAACCGCGTGCCAGACCTCCCGTTGCTGGCCCGGGTACTTTGAGGATCCACGACGATGGCACCGCGCCCGAACTGGAAAGGCTATCTGAAGCTCGCGCTGGTGACCTGCCCCGTGGCCATGTTCACGGCAGCCACCACGGCGGAGCGCATCTCGTTCCACACCCTGAACCGGGAGACCGGCAACCGGGTCCGGCGCCAGTATATCGATGCCGAAACCGGCGACGTCGTTGAGGATGACGAGCAGGTCAAGGGATACGAGCTGGAGGATGGCCAGTACGTCCAGATCGAGGAAGACGAGTACGACTCGGTAGCGCTGGAAAGCACCCACACGATCGACATCGACAAGTTCGTCCCGCGCGCCGAAGTCGACGAGATCTACATCGATACGCCCTACTACCTGGTCCCCACCGACAAGGTCGGCGAGGAAGCCTTCGTGGTCATCCGGGAGGCGATGCGGGCGCGGCGGATGGTCGGGTTGGCGCGGGTCGTCCTGTACCGGCGCGAGCGGATCCTGATGCTGGAGCCGCGCTCGAAGGGGATCATGGCGCACACCCTGCACTACGACACGGAAGTGCGGGACGACCGCGGCTATTTCGAGGACATCCGGAACATCAAGCTGTCCAGCGACCTGATCGATCTTGCGAGCCACATCATCGACACCAAGGCCAGCCGCTTCGACCCGTCCGAGTTCCGCGACCGCTACGAGGAAGCGCTGGTCGAGATGGTCAAGGCGAAGGCCAAGGGCAAGAAGCCGAAGGCGCCGCCAAAGCCGCGCGACCAGGGCAATGTCGTGAACCTGATGGAAGCCCTGCGGCGGAGCCTCGGCGCCACGAATGACAACGAGGATCAGAAACCAGCAGCACCCAGCCGGGCCAAGTCGGCAACAAAAGCCAAATCCTCCTCGTCGGGAAGCTCCACAACGGCGAAGAAGAAGGCGCCATCGAAGCCGACGACACGTAAGGCAGGGTGAACTCCGTGGCTGACCTCGCGGCTTATATCGCCAAGCGAGACTTTACGAGGACGGCGGAGCCGAAGGGAAGGAAGGCTCGCACCAAGGGCCATGGCTTCGTCATCCAGAAGCACGCTGCGCGACGGCTGCACTACGACCTCCGGCTCGAACTCGACGGGGTGCTGAAGAGCTGGGCGGTGGCGCGAGGCCCGAGTCTCGTGGCGGGCGAGAAGCGCTTGGCGGTCGAGGTCGAGGACCATCCGCTGGACTACGGTGATTTCGAGGGCACCATCCCGAAAGGCGAGTATGGCGCAGGCTCGGTCATCGTGTGGGACCGCGGGATATGGAAGCCTGAGGCGGACCCGCATCTGGGCCTGAGCAAGGGGCGTCTCTCGTTCGAGCTGGCGGGCGAGAAACTGCATGGATCCTGGCACCTCGTGCGCATGCACCGGCAGCGAGGCGAGAAACGCGACAACTGGCTGCTGATCAAGCAGCGCGATGACCACGCCCGGCCCGAGAACGCGCCAGACATCCTGGAAGAGGCGCCGAACTCGGTGCTGAGCGGCCGGTCGAACGACGAGATCGGGCAGGACGCTTCACCCAAGCCGGCGCCTGCCGGCGTGAAAGGGAAAACGGCACCCACGAGGCGTCGCGCGGCGCGTTCCAGCGCCAGAACAACCACCGCCATGCCCGACTTCGTGCCGCCATGCCTCGCGACGCTGGAGGCCAAGCCGCCCGTCGGGGACCGCTGGCTTCACGAGATCAAGTTCGACGGCTATCGGATCCAGGCAAGGATTCAGGAAGACAGTGTCGTGCTCCTGACGCGCTCCGGCCTGGACTGGACCGGCACGTTCGGCTCGGCCATCCCGGCAGCCTTCGCGGCACTTCCCGGTACCGACCATCTCATCGACGGTGAAGTGGTCGTGGAGGGCGAGGCGGGCGCTTCCGATTATGTCGCCTTGCGTGAGGATCTCTCTGCCGGCCGGACCGACCGTTTCCGCTACTATGCCTTCGACCTTCTCTTCCAGGACGGGCTGGACCTGCGGGCAGAACCGCTGGACACGCGCAAGCGCCGGCTGCGGGAGCTGCTCGCGGGCCTCGGTCATGACTCCCAGCCCCTTCGCTTCAGCGAATCGTTTCCGGAGCAGGGCGATCTCGTGCTGCAGCATGCCTGCCGGCTCAGCCTGGAAGGCATCGTCTCCAAGCTGCGCGCTGCACCCTACCGCTCGGGGCGCAGCGGCGACTGGATCAAGTCGAAGTGCGGCGACCGGCAGGAATTCGTGATCGTCGGTTGGGTACCCTCCACCGCGGCGCCGCGAGCGATCGGCTCCCTCGTGCTTGCCTATTACGACGATGGGAAGCTGGTACATGCCGGGCGGGTGGGCACCGGCTTCGGCGGTGCCATGGCGCGGGAGCTCTGGGAGCGCTTGCGCTCCCTCGACGAGACCAAGATGCCGTTCAAGGAGCGGCCCGAGCGAAGCAGCCGGGACGTGCACTGGGTCAGCCCGCAACTGGTGGCGGAAGTGGAGTTCAGGGGCTGGACCGGCGATCTGCTGCTCCGGCACGCCTCCTTCCGCGGCCTGCGCGACGATAAACCGGCGACCGAGATCGTCCGCGAGGATCCCGCGCCGGCGAGAAAGGCTTCAGCCAAGGCTCTACCCAAGGCCCCGGCCGAGCCGAAACAGGCGAGGGTGAAGCTGACCCACCCGGACAGGGTCTACTGGCCGGAGGACGGCGTCACCAAGCAGGGCCTCGTCGACTACTATGCCGACATATGGAAGTGGATGGCGCCGCATGTGGTGGCGCGTCCGCTGTCGCTGATGCGCTGCCCCGATGGCGTGGGCCAGAAATGCTTCTTCCAGAAATCGCCCTGGCGCGGCATGAACCGGGCCGTGACCGTGCTCGACAATCCGGGCAATGGTGGTGACACGGTACTGACCATCCAGGACCTGGACGGGATGGTGGCCCTGGTGCAGGGCGGTGTCCTGGAGGTCCATCCATGGGGTGTCCGCATCGATGACCTGGATCATCCCGACCAGGTGACGTTCGACCTGGACCCCGGGGATGATGTGGATTGGGAACAGGTCAAACAGGCGGCGTTCGACGTTCGCGAGCGCCTGAAGGTGCAGGGGCTGGAAAGCTACCTGAAGACGACCGGTGGAAAGGGACTCCATGTGGTCGTGCCACTCAAGCCGTCGGCGGACTGGGAGCAGGCCAAGAACTTCGCCCATGAGCTTGCGGCGGCCATGACGAAGGACAGCCCCGCCTTGTACACCGCGACGATGACCAAGAAGTTGCGGGCCGGGCGGGTCTTCGTCGACTGGCTGCGCAACGGACGCGGATCCACGGCGGTTTGCGCCTACTCGACGCGCGCCCGTGCCGGTGCGCCGGTCTCCACGCCACTGGCCTGGGATGAACTGGATGTCGACGTCCGGGGTCCGCATTTCAACGTCAACAACGTGGCGAACCGTCTGGGCCACCTCGGTAGTGACCCTTGGACCGGCTTCTTCCGCACTGAGCAGACGCTGCCGGTGCAGAAGGCCAAGCGGGCTCACGCCCGAAAGTGAGGGGCCAGGCAGCCCAGGTGTTTGACTTCGGCCGCGATCGACATCACCTTCAGAGCACCTAGGGGAGCCCCGCGAGGGGGCTGAGAGGTCATCGGCACAGCCTGCTGTGCGGCATGACGACCCTTCGAACCTGATCCAGTTCATGCTGGCGTAGGGATGGGTGACCGCTGCAATCCGGCAGAGATCGACCTCCCGCCATCAGGCTGGGGAGCGTACCGATCGATGCATATCGTGGTCATGGGAGCAGGTGTCGCCGGTTTGACCGCAGCGCTTGCGCTGGCGGAACGCGGCCACGACGTCGATGTGCTCGAGCAGGGTCCTGGGCTCGGCCTTGCGTCCTGCTCCCGCTATGCCGGTGGAATGCTGGCTCCCTGGTGCGAGCGGGAAAGTGCCGAGCAGATCGTGGCCGACCTCGGCCAGGAGGCGCTTTCCTACTGGCCTCGTGTCCACCCGCAGACCGTCCAGCGAGGCAGCCTTGTCGTGGCTCCCAGGCGCGACGAGCGGGAGCTCGACCGGTTCGCGCGGCGCACCTCGCATTTCCGGCCGCTCTCAGGCACGGAACTCGGCGAACTCGAGCCAGATCTCGGCGGGCGCTTCGGCCGGGCCTTGTTCTTTCCCGATGAGGCGCATCTCGATCCTCGCCAGGCCCTGCAGTCGCTGGCTTCGCGCTTGCAGGAGCAGGGTGTGGTGATTCGGTTCGGGGTGGATGCACGCCAGCATCTGGCCGCAGCCGACCGGGTGATCGACTGCCGCGGCCTGGCAGCCCGAGACCATCTGGCGGACCTGCGGGGCGTCAGGGGCGAGATGCTGATCCTCCGCTGCCCCGAGATCTCCCTGCAGCGGCCCGTACGGCTCCTGCACCCCCGCTTCCCCTTGTACATCGTGCCCCGCGATGACGGGCACTTCATGGTGGGGGCCACCAGCATCGAGAGCGGCGACCGGACCCGCGTGACGGTGCGATCGGCCGTGGAACTCCTCAATGCCGCCTACACGCTGCATCCGGCGTTTGGAGAAGCAGAGATCGTCGAACTCGGTGCCGATGCACGCCCGGCCTTTCCCGACAACCTCCCGCGCGTCCGGCAGATCGGCCGAACCCTCTACCTGAACGGCCTCTACCGACACGGCTTTCTGCTCGCACCGGTCCTAGCTCGTGTAGCAGATGAACTAGTCTCGGAAGGCAAGCCTAATCAATATCTTGTGGATGAAGAAAGAGAGGTGGGATGAAGTTGATCGTGAACGGAGAGCCGGTCCAGACAGACCGGGTCGTGCTCGCCGATCTGCTGGAACAGCTGGGCTACGGGAACATTGTGGTCGCGACCGCCGTGAACGGCAGCTTCGTGCCCGTGCCACGTCGTAACGAGACGAGCCTAGAGGAGGGTGACAAGGTCGAGATTCTTGCACCCATGCAAGGAGGCTGAGCAATCATGGATGTTTATGGCACGAAGCTGACGTCACGACTCCTGCTGGGCACATCGCAGTATCCCTCGCCGGCCATCCTGGCGGAGGCCGTCCGGGCGGCTGGTGCCGAGGTGGTCACGGTTTCGCTGCGGCGCGAATCCGGGGCCGGGCGAGCCGGCCAGGGGTTCTGGTCGCTGATCCGCTCGCTCGACGTGAAGGTCCTGCCGAACACGGCCGGCTGCCATACCGTGAAGGAAGCCGTCGCCACCGCGCAGATGGCGCGCGAGGTCTTCGGCACGTCGTGGGTCAAGCTGGAGGTGATCGGGCATCACGATACGCTGCAGCCGGACGTGTTCGGGCTGGTGGAAGCGGCGCGGATCCTGTCGGAGGACGGCTTCCAGGTGTTTCCGTACACGACCGACGACCTGATCGTGGCGGAAAAGCTGCTGGAGGCCGGCTGCCAGGTTCTGATGCCCTGGGGAGCGCCGATCGGCTCGGGGCGGGGACTGAACAATCTGTTCGCCCTGCGCAGCATGCGGTCCCATTTTCCGGACATACCGCTGGTCGTGGACGCCGGCATCGGTCTGCCGTCGCATGCCGCGCAGGCGATGGAGCTTGGCTACGATGCCATCCTCCTGAATACGGCCGTCGCGAAGGCGGGCGAGCCTGCCCGCATGGCTGCAGCCTTCCGGCTGGCGGTCGAGGCCGGGCGTGAAGCCTTTCTCGCGGATCCGATGGAACCGCGAGACATGGCCGCTCCGTCGACGCCGCTCCTGGGCACGGCGTTTCGGAACTGAACGATGCAACTCGATCCATTCTACCTGATCGTGGACCATCCGCGCTGGCTGGAGCGCCTCCTGCCACAGGGCGTCCGGCTAGTTCAGTTGCGCATGAAGGACATGCCTGGGGCAGAGCTCCGGCAGCTGGTGCGGACGGCACGTGACCTTGCGCGGGTTCACGGGGTCCAACTGATCGTCAACGACTACTGGCGCCTTGCGATCGAGGAAGGCTGCGACGTGGTCCATCTCGGGCAGGAGGATCTCGACGAGGCGGACCTGGATGCCATCCGGGCCGCACAGGTGAGGATCGGGATCAGCACCCACGATCATGCCGAACTGGAGCGGGCCATGGCCTGCCGGCCGGACTATATCGCGCTGGGGCCGATCTTCCCGACCATCCTGAAGAAGATGCCATGGGCGCCACAGGGCATCGCCAGGATCCAGGAGTGGAAGAAGCGGATCGGGACGATCCCGCTCGTCGCCATTGGCGGGCTGAAGCCAGAACGCGCCAGGGACGTCCTTGAGGCCGGTGCCGACAGCGCTGCCGTGGTCACGGACATCCTGCTGCATGCTGACCCGGAAGCGCGCACCCGGGAATGGATCAAGGCTGTCCAGAAGGAGGCCGCATGAACAGCCGCTACGCTCGCCAGATGGTACTGCCCGAGGTTGGAGAGGCCGGCCAAGCCAAGCTCGCGGCCGCCTCGGTCCTAGTCGTCGGCGCAGGCGGCCTGGGTTCGCCCGTTCTCCTCAATCTGGCCGGTGCCGGCATCGGAAAGCTCACCATCATCGATCATGACCGGGTGGAGATGTCGAACCTCCACCGCCAGCCCCTGTATCGGCAGTCGGACGCAGGCGCTTGGAAGGCGGAAGCTGCCAAATCGGCCATACTAGCTTACAATTCAGAGATTTCGGTCGCTTCCCTTGTCCAGAAGCTGATGCCTTCCAACGCGGCTTCACTAGTCGAAGATGCTGACTTGGTCGTCGATGCAGCTGACAGCCTGGCTGTTACCTATATCTTGAGCGACGCATGCAGGATCATCGATAAACCTTTGATATCTGCGGCCGTCTTGGGCTTGGGAGGATATGTGGGCGCCTTCTGTGGCGGCGCTCCTAGCTACCGCGCCGTCTTCCCGGACATGCCCTCGACAGTCGGCAGTTGCGCAGCCAATGGCGTCCTCGGTCCGGTCGTGGCGACCCTGGGTTCACTACAGGCCCACATGGTTCTCCAACTGGTCCTGGGACTGCAGCCGTCGCCAGCGGGGCGGCTGGTGTCGGTGGACCTGTCCAGGTTCGGGTTCGGCGGCTTCTCCTTCCTCGGCACGCCGGAGCCGGATGGACCGCCCCTGCCGTTCATCGATCCCGCCACAATCGAACCCGACGACGTCGTGGTCGACCTGCGCGGCAGCGAGGAGGCGCCGAGCCTAGTGACGGACCGCGCCCTGCGCATCCTTCCAGCCGATATTGCCTCGGCAGAGCTGCCCCGTGACCGCCGGATCGTGCTGGCCTGTTCGGCCGGGATCCGGGCACACCGCGCGGCACGATTGCTGGCATCGCGGCGGTTTCCGCGCCTCGCCGTGGTCGCGATCGGGAGCTGACGTCAGCTGACCTTGCGCCAGCGACGGCTGGCAAAGGTCACCACCAGCACCAGGAAGATCAGTGCGCCGGTCCCGACCTGCTGCCAGTAGAAGTTCCATCCGACCAACAGCAGGCCGTTGGACACCATCGCCAGCAGCAGCACGCCCAGGACGGTCCCAAGGATGTTTGGCCGACCGCTCCGGTCGATGGTCGTACCGATGAACGTGGCGCCGATGGCGTTCAGCAGGAAGGCATTGCCTGTCGAGGGCACATAGGCATTAACCGTGCTCGACAAGAGGATCCCCGCAATAGCGCTGATCGCGGCAGCCAGGATGTAGACCAGGACGAGGTTGCGGCGCACCGGAAGGCCTGAGTACCAGGCGACCGTCGACTGGACGCCGATGGCGGTGACATGACGGCCGAAGACCGTCGACCGCAGGAGCACGGCCAGCGTCGACGCCACCAGCAACACGATCCAGAGCGGTGTCGCGATTCCCAGCAGGTCGCCATGTCCGAGAAACACGCTCTCCGGCGCCACCTTGGACTTGGACAGATAGATGGGAATGCCGCCACCGGTCGTGAGCTGCTGCACGCTCCGCCCGATGAACAGCGTGCCGAGCGTCGCCAGGAACGGGGTGATGCCCAAGCCTACGATCAGGAAGGCGTTGAACAGGCCGGCCATGCTGCCGGCCAGCAGCCCGCCGAAAAGGGCGACATAGAAGTTCTGCCCGGTGGCGATCGCGCTCACGAAGACCAGGCTCGCGAAGTCCAGCGCCGTCCCGACCGACAGGTCGATGCCGCCGGACGCGACCGCCATGGTCATGGCGATCGAGATAATGGCCAGCAAGGCGAAATTGTTGACGAGAACGCTCTCGATATTGGCCGGTGCCAAGAAGCTGGGGGCCGAGAACGAGAAGAACAGCCCGACCAAGAGCAAGGTCACCGGCAGCCCGGCGCGCAGAAGGAGGTCGGCTCTGGAACCGGACCTGGCCGGTGCTGCCGCCGCGTTGGCTGCCATCTCAGGTTTCCTTGCGTCGCAGGATCGACGTCACTGCGACCACCACGAGAATGAGCGCACCCTGCACGCCGCTGACCCAGTAGCTGGAGATATTGAGGAGCTGAAAGCCGTTGCTGAGAAACCCGATGAACAGCGCGGCAAGAAGGCTTCCCGTGATGGTCGGGACGAGGCGACGGGAGAAGACCACGCCCAGCAGCGACGTCACGACGACACCCAGCAGCAGCTCCGCCGAGCCGGTGCTGCTGCCGCTCAGGTAGGCCACCGAGAGGATGGCGGCGATGGCCGCGAACAAGCCGCTCGCGAGGTAGGTGCCGACGATGTAGCGCTGGACCGGCAAGCCGGCAGCTCGAGCTGCTTCGCGGTGCTCGCCCACGGCATAGAGGCGAAGGCCTAGTGCCGAGTACTGGACGATGGCGGTCACGATGATCGCGACAATGATCACGATGTAGGCCAGGTTCGGGATGCCCAGCGGGCCGGCATCGTTGATGGCCATCAGGAACGACGACGACGCCGGAACCACCGTGTTCTCCGTCAGCACCAGCTCGAGACCTGCAGCGACGTTCATCACCGCCAGCGTCGCCAGAAGTGGAAGGATGCCGACGATGACCACGGCGAAGGCATTGGCCCCGCCAATGAGAAGCCCGGTCAGGAGCGTTGCGGCCACGGCCGTCGAGTCGCCATGGCCAGCCTGGATCAAGGAGGCGTAGACGGCAGCACTCAATCCGAGATTCGCTGCCACCGAAAGATCGATGCCTCCTGTCACCACGTTGGCGCCGCCGCCGATGATCACGATGGTCATGCCGAACGCCAGGATGGCGAGGATGGCCGACTGGGCGATCACGTTGGTGAAGTTGAAGAACGACAGGAAGAAGGGCGCTGTCGCCGAGAAGAAGATCAGCACGGCGGCGAAGGCGAGCAGAGAGCCTGCCTGAAGAACCAGTGTAGCCCAGCGATGGGGGGCAGCCTGATCATGCTCGGGCTCGGCCGAACTGGGCTGAAGCGGCAGCGTGCTCATGCGGCCTCCGCAGCACCCGTGGACCAGGCCAGCAGCGCATCGCTGCTGGCCTCACCGCCACGCAGTTCCTTCACGATGGTGCCGCGGTAGAAGACCAGGATCCGGTCCGCGATTCCGTTCAGTTCATCCAGGTCGGTCGAGACGAGGATGACGGCGGCCCCACCGGCCACCAGTTCGCCGATCAGACGGTAGATCTCCACCTTCGCGCCAATGTCCACGCCGAGCGTGGGTTCATCCAGAATGTAGACACTGCACTGCCGTGCCAGCCACTTCGCGATGACCACCTTCTGCTGGTTGCCGCCGGACAGGTCGCGGACGTTCGTGTCAGGGTGGGGCGGGTGGATCCCCAGCTCGTTGATCAGCCGATTCGCCTCGGCTTCCTCGGCACGTCGGCTAACCAGCCCACCACGCAGGTACCTCTGAAGGCTCGTCAACGTGATGTTCTCACGGATGCTGGCATCGAGCGCCACGCCCTGTCCGCGACGATCTTCGGGCACGAGGGCCAGGCGCCGTTCGACCGCGGTTGATGGCCGTCCAAGGGCGACCGCCCTGCCATCGATCTCGATGGTGCCCGAATCCGGGCGGCTCAGGCCGAACAGGATCCGCACCAGCTCCTTCACTCCCGACCCCAGCAGACCGGTCATGCCGATGATTTCGCCGGCACGCAGCTGGAGCGATACGTCGTTCAGATGCCGGGCCTGCTGCAGCCTGCTCACTTCGAGCACCGGCTGTCCCAACGGAACCCGACGTTTCGGGAACATGTCGTCGATGTCCCGTGCCACCATCATCTGGGCGATCTCGCGGATCGGCGTGGTGCGCGGCTGGACGGTGCCGACATTCTTGCCGTTGCGCAGCACCGTCACCCGGTCGCACAGCCGCTCGATCTCCTGAAGGTAGTGCGAGATGTAGATGATCGTGATGCCCTGACGGCGCAGGCGCTCGATGTTGGCGAACAGTCGGTCGACCTCGCGCTTGACAAGGGCCGCCGTCGGTTCGTCGAACACCAGGATGCGTGGCTCGTTCGACAGCGCCCGCACGATCTGGACCAGCTGCTGCTGCGCTGTCGTGAGCTCGCCGATCAGGGCGCCTTTCGGCAAGGTGATCCCGAACTGCTCGTGCAGAAGATCGCGCGCCTGCCGCTCCATCCGTCGACGCGCCAGCAGCCCGCCGAATGTCGCTTCCCTGCCCAGGAACACCGCCTCGCCGACGGTGAACGTCGGCACCAGCAGCCGGTCCTGATGGATGAACTGGATGCCCAGCTGGCCCACCCCATGCGGCGTCAGGTGATGGACGTCCCGGCCGTTCAGCTCGATCCGGCCTTCGTCCGGCTGGTAGATCCCGGCCAGGATCTTGATCAGCGTCGACTTGCCGGCACCGTTCTGCCCGACCAGGCCATGGATCTCCCCAGGTCGGAGCTCGAACGAAGCACCTGCCAGCGCCCGCACGCCGCCAAAGTCCTTCACGAGATCCCGCATCGACAGAGCAAGCTCGCTCTTCGGATCCGCCACGCGATCGCCTTCATGAAAGTATCATGGAGCCCTGACCGCGCAGGGCAGGGCTCCTGGAAGAGGCCGAGCAGGCTTGAGAACGGCGGCCGGGGCGGCCACCGTCCACGTGGGAAGTCAGCCCTGTCCCAGCTGCTTTTGTGCTTCGGCCGCGTTCTGCTTGTTGACCATGATCGACGGCAGGAAGGTAAAGCCCGGCACCGGCTGGCCGGCCAGATGGCGCGCGACGTTCTGGATCGCCGCCTTGCCGATTGCGGCCGGCTGCTGGGCGGCGACGGCCGCTGCCGGAGATTCCGGATCCTTCACCAGTTCGACGACCTCCGGGCTGCCATCGACGCCGTAGGTGCGCACCTCGTTCCGGCCGGCCGCCGCGATCGCCTGGGTGGCGCCAAGCTGCGGCACATCCCAGGCCGACCACACGGCCGCGATCGATCCCTTCTCGGGATATTTGTTCAGGACAGCCGTGATCTGGGTGTAGGCGTCCTGGACCGTGTTCGGGATGACGTCGCGCAGTTCCGGCTCCAGGATCTTCACGTCCGGGAAGTACTTCAGCACCGCACGGAGCTGGTCGTAGCGGATCGCGCAGACCGGCACGCCGTAGAAGCCGTTGAACACGACGACGTTGCCCTTGGCCCCGATGTCGGACACGAGCTGCAAGGCCAGCGACGAGCCGATCAGGAAGTTGTCCGACGTCGTGTTGTTGATCGTGTTGGACGAGGGCAGGTCGACCGTGAACAGCGGAATGCCCGCGTCCTTGATCTTCTTGAGCCACGGATCAATGACGCTGAGGGTGCCTAGCGTCTGGACGACGGCGTCGGGCTTCTGGCCGATGACGGTCTGCAGCTGGGCCACCAGCTTGGTGTCGTTGCGGCCGGCATCCAGTCCCACCGCCGTTCCGCCCAAGCGTTCGACCTCGGCGATCTGGGCCTTGTAGGCTTCCAGGTCCCAGTGGTGGTCGGTCCCGACGATGCTGATGGCGATGGTCTTGCCCTGGAGCGACGGAACGTCGCCAGCGCTTTCCTGCGCGGCGGCCGAGCTGATTCCGAACGGCGACCTTGCCGAGAACATGCCGGCCGCGGCCGCCAGCGCACTGGCACCCAGGAGCCCCCGACGCTTCAACTCCAGCAACTTTCCACCATGGTCCATGACGCTTCCTCCAGGTTCTCACCGGCCCGTTGCAGCTGTCTCTGCCCCGAATTCTCGTCATGGACAATCAAGTTAATCGAATTCCTGCCCGGAAGCTCCGGTTAAGGGCAGTCGGATGGCGCGGTCACCGGCTTGGGTTTGCCCTCGCCAGTGCGAACGAGTGGACGCTGCCAAGGGGCGCCAACAGCGCTGGTCGCTAGAGCAGTTTGAGGTTGCACGGGTTCAGCGTGTCTGGTTGGGGGATCATCTCGGGTGAGGGAGATGGTTGATGACGGCCCCGTTGTCTCGGGATCTGCGTGAGCGGCTGGTCCGTACCGTG
>JAESGR010000341.1_pt1 | contig 46043 bp, 41 predicted proteins | sample 9269771 | NCBI WGS metagenome assembly JAESGR01 (sample SAMN15739572, study PRJNA653492) | algae metagenome | isolation source: Chroococcus sp. CMT-3BRIN-NPC107 and co-occurring heterotrophs from well... | place: USA: Clark Mountains Wilderness, California | collected 2010-04-18 | reverse complement strand
ATCGCTGTAGTTCTGCTCGGACGGCGTGCGTGGTCTTGGCGCAGCCATGAAGAACCTGGGCCATAGCTCGTCCCTTCGCAGATGGTCATAGCTTACTCCATCACAATCCGGGACTAAACACCTAGCCAAGGAGAAGTTCGGGCTCGCCGCGGCGTTGGACGCGGATGCGGAAGTGGTTCCATTCACCGCCCAAACCCGCACATCGGGTGTGCGCTCCGGCAACATCACGATCCTGAAGGGTGCCGTAGATTCGATCCTGAAGGCCAACCCGGACGCGGAAGGCGCGACCGAGCTCAAGCGGATCACTGACGAGATCGCCCGGGGCGGCATGACGCCGCTCGCGGTGGCTCGCAACGGTCGGCTGCTCGGGGCCGTGGCACTGAAAGACATGGTCAAGGCCGGCGTGCGCGAACGCTTCGCTGAGCTTCGCCGCATGGGTATCCGCACCGTCATGATCACTGGCGACAACCCGCTTACTGCCGCGTCGATAGCAGCCGAAGCCGGAGTCGACGACTTCCTCGCCGAGGCGACGCCGGAGGACAAGCTGGCACTGATCCGACGCGAGCAGGCTGGCGGACGGTTGGTCGCGATGTGCGGCGACGGCACCAACGACGCGCCTGCACTCGCTCAGGCGGACGTGGGCGTCGCGATGAACACCGGTACGCAAGCCGCGCGCGAGGCCGGCAACATGGTGGACCTCGACAGTGACCCCACCAAGCTCATCGAGATCGTAGGCCTCGGCAAGCAGCTCCTGATGACGCGCGGGGCGCTCACCACCTTCTCGGTCGCTAACGACGTCGCCAAGTACTTCGCAATCATCCCGGCGATGTTCATCACACTTTATCCCGGTCTCGGTGTTCTGAACGTCATGGGACTTTCGAGCCCTGAGAGCGCCATTCTCTCTGCGATCATCTTCAACGCGCTGATCATCCCGCTGCTCGTCCCGCTCGCGCTCAAGGGGGTGACCTACAAGCCGATGGGGGCCGCGCCGCTGCTGGCGCGCAATCTCGCCATCTTCGGCCTGGGCGGGCTGCTGGCACCCTTCATCGGGATCAAGCTGATCGATCTTGCCGTCTTTGGTCTCAACCTCGCCTGATCGGAACACGGTCTCTGCGTGAGAGATGTGTTTTCCCTTCCGGCTTACGGACCGACTTCGCTCGTAGAGGCGCGTTCCAGCCGTACTTGCTTGAGGTCGGCGCCGGACGGGCAAATGCACGTCGCCACGTCCACCCGCTTCTGAGGATATTTCCCGATGCGTTCCGATCTCGTCTGCGCGTTACGCCCCGCGCTAGTGCTGACCCTCCTCTTCGCCCTGCTCCTCGGCCTCGGGTATCCGCTCGCCTTGACGGGCGTCGGCCAAATCCTCTTCTCCGACCAAGCCAATGGCTCGCTGATCCGCGGCCCGCTTGGCGAAGTGCGCGGCTCGCGGCTCATCGGGCAGGCCTTCGCCAGTCCCGGTTACTTCCACGGTCGTCCGTCCGCGGCTGGCGATGGCTATGATGCGCTCGCATCCTCGGGCTCGAATCTGGGACCCACGAGTCGTGAGCTGGTGGACCGTGTCCGCGAAGATCAGCGGGCCATCGGCGGTGATGCGCCACCCGACCTGCTTCTGGCCTCCGGATCGGGCCTTGATCCCCACATCAGTCCCGCAGCGGCTCGGTTCCAGGTCAGCCGGATCGCTGCCGCTCGCGGTGCGGCGCCTGCGGTCGTGCAACGGCTGGTCGACGAATTCACCCTCCAGCCACTGTTCGGGTTGCTGGGCGAGCCGAGGGTAAACGTCACTGAGATCAACCTCGCGCTCGACCGCCAGCTTCCTGAACGCTAACTCAAGGCATGGCAACCGCGACCAAAGTGCTGATCGTAGAGGACGACGTGCATATCCGCCGCCTCCTGCGCGGCGCGGTCGCGCGCGCCGGGTACGAGGTGGTCGAGGCGGCGAGCGCGTGCGGAGCGCTGTCCTCGTTCTCGATCGATCGCCCTGACGCCGTTCTGCTTGATCTCGGGCTGCCGGATCGGGACGGGATGGAACTCATCCAGCTCGCCAAGGCAGCCGGTGCGGCGGTTGTTGTCGTGTCCGCGCGTGAAGCGACTGGCGAGAAGGTGGCCGCGCTTGACCTCGGGGCGGACGATTATCTCACCAAGCCCTTCGACACCGACGAGCTGCTGGCCCGTATCCGCACAGCGCTCCGGCATCGCCTTTCGGGCATCGCGGACCAGGAGCGGCTGGTCCTGGGCGAAGTCGAGATTGATCTCGCCCACCGCCGCGTCCGGCGCTCTGGTGAAGAGGTTCACCTAGCTCCCAGGGAGTATGGCGTTCTCGAGATCCTTGCGCGCCATCCGGATCGTGTGATCGGACACGGTCAACTGCTTCGGGAGGTCTGGGGGCAGGCACACGAACGGCAGCTGGATTACCTGCGAATCGTGATCCGCAACCTGCGTCAGAAACTGGAGGCGGACCCGAGCCGGCCGGCACTCTTCATCAACGAGCCCGGCGTGGGTTATCGCCTGCGCGAGCCTGTTTGATCGTGAGGAACGCCAGCACCGGGCAGCATCCCGTGGGAGCGAGCCACGCGGACGTCGCCAGCGTCTCCAGGGCCTAGACGAAACCCCTCAATCTGTGGCACGGCTCTCTCAGGTGCAGCATAGGTGTCCGATCCTCCGTTCTGGGCCCGGTTCATCGGCTGGCTAACCTGCGCGGGCGTGGTGGAACTGGTAGACGCGCCGGACTCAAAATCCGGTTCCGAAAGGAGTGTCGGTTCGATTCCGACCGCCCGCACCATCCTTAAAAACTTAACAGAACCACAGCGTTTCGTCCCAGCGACATCCCGCCGGGTGTGCTGCGCCGGGTGGTGGCTGAACGCAGCTATACCAGCCATGCCTTCCGCGAGCACATCTGGAACCTGGGGCAGCCGGCCGGCGATCGCGCCGCAACGGCACGGGCGCCCGCCTGGATCCATCACAACCGCCATTGCGTGCAGCGCCGCTGGCCCAGGCCCAAGACGTGGCGCACCGTCGCCACCCGCTACGAGACGACAGCCAACTCCTTCATGGGCATCCTGTGCCTTGCAGCCGCCCTCGACTGGCTCAAGAATTGACGGAGCCTAAGGGCAAAAAATTGCCAAAGCAGCCCTCGCTGAAGGCGACCAGATCGTGGCGACAGCACGAGCGCCGAACGACCTGGATGACCTTTTGGAACGCTGGGGTGACCGTATCCTCCCGGTCCGGTTGGATGTCATGAGTGCGATCGAGGCACGGGATGCAGTGGCAGCCGCTGTCGAGTGCTTCGAGCGTATCGACGTCGTGGTGAACAATGCTGGCAAAGCCGACCTGGCGGCGATTGAGGATTGCGACGAGACATCCTTTCGTCAGCAACTCGAGACCGTGTTTATGGGGTGGTGCATGCCACCTAGGCTGCCTTGCCCGTACTGCGGAAACAGCGCCGGCCATTTCATCCAGATGTTGTCAGCGGGCGGGCGCATGGCCATGCCAAGCCTTGCCGCTTGTCAGAGTGCCAAACGGGCAGTCACCGGCATCTCCGACGCTCGCGGCCGAAGTGGCCCCTTTCGGCCTCAAGGTCCCAATCCTGGAGCGGGGGACCATGGGCACGGGTATGCGGGGTGGCAGCTCCATGGAAAAGCGACGTCAGCGGGCCCTATCAGCCGACGGCGGCACCGCTGCGAAGTGCCTTCGGGGAGCGATCCGAACGGCGCCCAATGAGCCGGCGAAGGTTGCTCTGTTGGCCGTGAAACTTTCCGCATGTCCGAATCGCCACTGCGATTGCTCGCCGGAACTGATGCTCTGGAATGTGGTGAGGCCGCCGCAAAAGCAGTCATCGACGGCGATGGAAAGATCTCGGTCGCTCCGTCAACGTTTAGCGTCCAGTACTGTCCAGTTCCTTCGCCAGCAACTCGCCCGAGTACCGGGCGACGGCGAGCAGGCGCTCAGCTTGCAGGCCAGCATAGGCCGCAGCCGAGAAGCCGCGCAATGTGGTTACGACAAAGTCAGTCAGCTTGTCAGCCTGATCGGGAGCGTGGTTCGCGATTGCAACATGGATCGCCTCGATCATTTGTTGGCCGATCTTCAGTGCGACTGCGCGGGCGTCGGGATCGGCGGCACGCGCACCCTCGGTGACAAAGCAACCCGGACAGCACGCATCGCGGCTGTACTGATCGGCCGCCGCGATGAAGAGGTGCGTTATGGCCTCGCCAAGGGACCTGTCGTCGCTGAAGATCTCCGATAGCGGCAGGCCCTGTTCAGCGACGTAGCGCTCCAATGTGCGCTCGAACAGTCCTGCCTTGCTGCCATAGGCGGCGTAGAAGCTCGGCGGATGAATATCGAGGGCCTCTGTCAGTGCGGCGACGCCAACGCCGTCGAAGCCATGCCTGTGAAACAGCGCCTGGGCTTTGGCGACTCCCTCCTCACGATCGAACTCGCGCCTGGGGCGGCGCTGGCGTTTGAGTTCCTGCACGGACATTCCTCCTGCCTGCGTCGGTAATAGCAATCGCTACGAAAAGATCGACGGTCCCTTGCCAGGGCATTGTAGTGATCGCTATTATTTCCTTGCTGGAAAAGGAGCAAGACAGTGAGCGCATCAGACAGAAGGATCGCCGTAGTGACAGGCGGCAGCAGCGGGATCGGCTTTGCCATTGCGCGAAAGATGGCGGCGCAGGACATGCGGGTGATCATCACGGGGCGTCGCCAGGATGCGCTTGATCGCGCGGTCGCGGAAATCGGCGGCGACGCTGCCGGCATCGTTGCCGATGTGTCCAGCCCAGCCAGTCTGGACGCGCTATTCTCCGAGATCCGGTCCGGGTTCGGTCCGATCCATATCCTCGTCGCCAACGCCGGCGGCGGCGCTCATGCACCCTTGGGAAAGATCACCGAGGCGGACTACGACCGGCAGTTCGACACGAACGTCAAAGGTATCGTGTTCACGGTGCAAGGGGCGTTGCCGCTCATGGAACCGGGGGCGTCCATTGTCATCGTCGGCTCCACAGCCTCCATCGATCCCGGCCCCACCATGAGCATCTATGGCGCCACCAAGGCCGCTGTGCGCAATCTGGTCCGGAGTTGGGTCAGCGATCTCAAGGGCACCGGCATCCGTATCAACATTGTCAGTCCAGGGCCGACAAACACGCAGTCACTGCGTGATGCCTTTGGCGAGCACGCCGAAGAAGGCTTGGCCTTCCTCAAGAACAAGAGCCCAATTGGTCGCATCGGCGAGCCTGAGGAAATCGCGGAGGTGGCGGCTTTCCTTGCAAGTGATGCCGCCAGTTACGTCAACGGCGTCGAATTGTTTGCCGATGGCGGCGCTTCGCAGGCCTGAGGGGGCGACCGCCATGTCCACGGACATTATCAATCACATCGAATTTCCCGTCGCTGAAGCGGAGCGGTCGCGGCGGTTCTACGAAGCTGTTCTGGCGCCGTTGGGGCTATCGCTCGTCATCAGTATAGATCCAGCCCGCACGGCACATGGCGGCGCGCGACACGGCTTCGGCAAGAATGGCTATCCTAGCCTGTGGGTTCACGAGGCGAGCGGAGCGAAACTCCCGATCCACGTTGCCTTTACTGCCGATGACAGGAAGACAGTCGAGGCGTTTCACGCGGCCGCGCTTGCCAACGGTGGCACTGACAATGGCGGTCCGGGTATCCGCGAGCACTATCACGCGAATTACTACGCTGCTTATGTCCTGGATCCCGATGGCAACAATATCGAAGCCGTCTGCCAGACGGATTAGTCCTGCGAGCAATGACATCGCGTACGCTTCGATATCGAAGCGTCAGGCAACAACTGCGAAGGCGATTACGATCATCGCCACGACGCTGGCGAGCCAGGCGAAGGTGCGGATTCTCGGGATGCCGTCAACATAGACGATAGGACGGTTTGAAGAAGCCTTCCCAGGTGCATGCCGTGGTCGCTGGTGATGGCGCCAGCTTGATGGCCGAGCGCTTACCCTTGGTTGGATCTGGCCGGATCGTCCTGTCGTGACCGCTTTACCCTGTTGGGTGAGTCAGATCGCGGCCGGCCCCTCAAGCCAGACCAGCCGTTTCGTATTGTATGCCATGTTGGCCATGCCGATCTTCACTTGTGGGGTTTGTAGACCTCATTTCACCTCGCCCTAGCCTACCGGCTCGGCTATCGCCTGACGCCATCACCTCTAGGCGGAAGCCGCTCATGGCGGCGAGGAGGCGGGATGGATGCACGTACCCGGCTGGGCCCGCGATGGCCTCCTGGCCATCGCCCCTGCCGGGATGGAGCCGGCGCCTGCTGCGCCGGCTGGATGCGGCTCTACGAGGAGATCGGCAACGCCGGCATCGTCTGCCGCTGCTGCGGCATCTTCCGGCCCACGCTGCGCAAATGGTGGCAGCGCTACCGTGCTGATGGTGTTGCTGGCCTGGAAACCCGCAGCTCCCGACCGCACCGTTCGCCAGGCCGCAAGGTCCTGCAGCAGGAAGAAGTGCTGATCCTAGAACTGCGTCGCAGCCGGCGGCTTGGCATCAAGCGGCTCCACAAACGAACTCATCCGCGAGCATGCTCTCAAGCTCGCGCTCGATACCATCCACAAGGTCCTGATCCGGCACGGCGAGCGCTACGGTGGAAACACATCAAGCGCGACAGCCGGCCCATCCCGGGTGACCGGGTGCAGGTCGACGTCTGTAAGATCAGGCCGAACATCTACCAGTACACCGCGATCGACGACGGCTTGCGCTTCCAGGTCGTCGGCCTCTATCCCCGCCGCACCGCCACCAACACCGTCCACTTCCTCCAGCGCGTGCTGGAGGAGATGCCGTTTGCCATCCATCGGCCGGCAGCAGCCCGGCCGATCCATCCCCGCAGGAGCCGAGGTCAGGACCTCGGCGGGCGCATCCAGACCGACCGTGGCCAGGAGTTCTTCGCCTACAAGGTCCAGGACCAGCTACGCGACTGGCACCCGCCCCATCCGGCCACGCTCCCCGCATCTGAACGGCAAGGTCGAACGAGCCCAGCGTACGGCCCTGGAAGAGTTCTGGCCGATCGTCGACCTCAAGGATGCCTCACTGCCCGACCAACTGCTGACGGATTCGCGGGTGCGTAAGGGTGAGGTCTTGGATGCCAATCCTACACGGGCAGGTTGAAGCAGCTGGGGTCCGGCTGGCATGATGCCGGCAAGACAGGACCGGTACGATGCAAGACAGCCTCTCCCAGCGACTGCCCGATCCGGTGCGGATCGAAGCCGCCATGGGCACGATCGATCCTCGCTTTCTCGACTCGCCGCTCGTGCAGAACGCCGTCCTCGATGAACGGATGGACTGTTCGGTCCTGACCAAGATCGAGACGCTGAATCCGATCCGCTCGTTCAAGGGACGCGGGACGGATCTGGTACTCTCGTCGTTGTTGGCGGCTGAGGCGACTTCAGATCGGGCCAGGCCGGTGGTCGTCTCGGCGTCCGCAGGCAATTTTGGCCAGGGCTTGGCTTTCGCAGGCGTCAGCCGCGGCGTCGACGTCATCGTCTACACTGCCGAGAACGCCAATCCGCTGAAGATCGAGGCCATGCGCCGCTTCGGGGCCAGAGTGGTGCAGGAAGGCCAGGACTTCGACGCTGCCAAGGCGGCCGCGCGCGCCTATGCCGCGCAGCATGGCTGGCCTTTCATCGAGGACGGCGCCGTGGCCGAGGTCGCCGAAGGTGCCGGCACGATCGCGCTGGAATTGACCAAGGCAAAGGCACGTTTCGACACCATCCTCCTGCCCTTGGGCAATGGGGCACTGGTTACCGGCGTCGGCGCCTGGCTCCGCGTAGAGCGCCCGGACTGCCGCGTGATCGGCGTGGTGGCCGAGGCGGCCCCGGCCATGCTTTTGTCGTGGCAGAAGCGGTCGGCCGTGGAAACCAGTGCTGCTGCGACTATGGCGGACGGCATCGCCGTGCGTGTGCCGGTACCCTATGCCTTGGCCTGCATGGCGACCACCGTCGACGACGTGGTGAGCGTTTCCGAAACGGCGCTGCTAGCCGCCATGCGCCTCGCGCATGAAACGCTTGGGCTCGTGGTGGAGCCTGCCGGCGCCGCTGGGCTCGCCGCCCTCGTAGCGCAGCCCGAACGATTCAGGGGCAGGGCGGTAGCTACGATCCTGTGCGGCGGAAACTTGACGGTCGCCCAGATGCGGCAGTGGCTTTGTGCGGATCCGGCACTTTAGGCCCCCTCGATGTCGTCTTCGGGAATGGGAGAGTACTGACGCGCTGCAAGTCCAGTCGTGGGGCTCTCCGTGCGCATGAAGCAGGGCTGGAGCCGCTGATCCAGCCATTGCGGCGGAACGATCAGGCGCGCCGAAGCCTGTGTCCCTTGAGTCCACCCCTTCATGCTCATCAACGCAGACCTGGCTGACCATGATCTCTTCCATCCCCCGGCTGTCGCGCGCCGAGCTTCCAGTGACGACTGTCGAACTTGCCCGATGGTTGATCGGCAAAACCCTCGTGCATGGCAGCGCCGATGGTCTCACCAGCGGGCGGATCGTGGAAACCGAAGCCTATGTCGAGGGTGACGCGAGCAGCCATGCCTTTCGCGGCCCGACCCAGCGCAACCGATCGATGTTCCTCCGCCATGGCCATGCCTATGTCTATTTCATCTATGGCAGCTGGTACGCCCTCAACATCAGCGCGGAGGCGGTAGGCGTCGGGGCGGGGGTGCTCTTCCGGGCACTGGAACCGCTGGAAGGGGTGGCGCTGATGCAGGAGCGCCGCCGGACGTCCAGCCTCGTGGACCTCTGCCGAGGCCCCGGGCGGCTGGCGACGGCGATGGCGATCGACCGCCAGTTGGACGGCCTCGACATGTGCGGCGACGGCCCCCTCTGGCTCGGAGGCCCTGTATCGGTTGTCGGACCAATCGGTGAGAGCGTGCGCATCGGCATTTCCAAGGAAGCGCACCGCGTGCTGCGCTTCTTTGAACGAGGCAGCCCATTCGTGAGCGGACCAAAGCGGTTGCTGTCCCAGGTCACGGACGAGGGCAACAAGCAGCCGGTATGAGTGGCTGCGGCTGGATCCTGTGCTGACAAGCCGTCCTTGGTCTGGGAAGGTGCGAAACGTCCGGGAGAATCCGGCTTGTCCTGGCAGGGAGGACTTCCGCGATGCAGGTGACGGCCCTGGCACCGCATGAGTTCGAGCCGTTCCGCAACCTGACCTTCCCTGTGATGCGCCGCCTCCTGGACCCGGCCGAAGGCGGTCGGATCGTCTGCGTTGGCGCCTGGAGCGATGGGCAGCCGGCAGGGCTGGCCCTGGGCGTGATGGCGGACGATCAGCTGTGCGAGCTAGCCTCGTTCCACGTCCTGCCCTTCTTCATGACCGACAGCCTGACGGCGACACTGCTGGACCGTTGGGAGACCGAGGCGGCCGCCCGGGGTGCCCGGCACGCCATCCATTTCTTCACTGCGAAACCGGGTGACGATCCGACCGCGCGGTTCTTCCTGTCCCGTGGCTGGGCCAAGCCCACCGTGCGGACCATGGTCTGCCGCGCCACGATCGAGGTCGCGTTCGCCACCAACTGGTTCGTCAGGGCCCGGATGCCGGCGGGTTGCCACGCGGTCCCCTGGGTCGGACTGACCGACGAACAGCGGGCCACGCTGGTACCGGCAGGAACAACACCCTGGTATCCGCCGGCCCTCGATCCCTTCCATCATGAGCGTGGTTGCGATGCGGCAACCAGTGTCGGCCTGCTGGAAACGCACGATGGCCGGGAGCGCCTGGTCGGCTGGGTGATCACCCACAAGCTGGACGAGGTGGCGCTGCGGTGGACCTCGTCCTTCGTGCGGCAGGACCTGCAGCGGACCGGCCACGTCGTGCCGCTATGGCTCGAAGTCGCCAAGCGTCAGCGTGACGCCACCACCCTGACCGACTTCATCTTCACGGTTCCCGTCGAGCAGCCGCGCATGATGCGCTTCACTGCCCGACGGATGGGCCGCGACCTGTCGGAGTGCTCCTTCGGCTGCTTTACGACGAAGAAGCTGGAACCTTCAGGCTAAGATTGGTCAGGAGGCCTCGGCCAAGACCCGGCGACGCCCCGGCGACTTCGGATCGTCGTCCAACAGGCCGCCCGTGAACATCTCTTCCAGCAGCTCGGCCGCCAGGAAGATGTTGACGTCCTGATCGACGACCCGGTCGAGCAGTTCGCCCACCGTCAGGTTGCCCTGATCGAGCAGTTCGCCCACCGCACGCACATGCTTCAGGCCGGTCACCCGGTGGATCCGGCTCGGTCCTTTCAGTTCGAACCCATCGGAAAGTGGCGTGTATTCCAGGTCCGGGCGGAACGAGCCGCGGTCGTTGGCACGCAGGGTCTCCGGCATGTAGGCGTCGACCATGCCCTCGATGATCGCCCGAAACTCCGCAGCGTCGGCGAAATGATCCTCAGCATAGATGCGATAGCCCGTGGGCCACGCCTCGCTGCCGCGGGTCGGGCTGACCAGCTGGATCTTTCGCTCCAGCATGTTCACGAGGAACCCGGACACGCAGGCGATCGTGGAGTGGTCCGCCGGGACCGTGTCGATCTTGTCCTCCTTGCCGGCCTGCCTGAGCTTCTGGCGGCGCTCCATCGCACGGCCGGCATTGGCCTTGCTGCCCCAGGCCTCCCGATTCTGCATCACCAGCTCGACGCCCATCAGCTCCTCGGCCGTGAACGTCGCATGGACGCGCTCGAGCATCTTCAGGTTCACGATGGAGAAGCGGTTGGTGACGGTCTTGTACTTGTCGAACAGGGCAAGGATCCGCCGGGTGAGGTCGACATCCTTCAGCGGTGCCGCCGTGGTCGTCTGGGGCAGCGCGCCGGTGATATGGTAGTAGTCCTCGATGAACCGGTCATAGTCCGGGTTGTCGCAAGGATCCGTGGCCCAGTAGCAGAACCCGGTCCGCGCAGCGCTCCCGAACAGCTCATTCAGTACGCCGATGCAGCCCTGCCATAGTTCGGCATTCTCGGGCGTGTACGGCCAGTAGCCCTTGAACCGGTCGGCGGACAGGCCGCAGAACCAGCATCCGACCGTACAGCCTTCGCTCAGCTCCAGCGCCACGAGCGGATGGGTAATCGATGGGCCGGACGAGCCGAGCTCGCTCATCGTGCGCTCGATCTGACGCCTGCGCCACTTGTCGAACCGGGGATTGGACTGGCTGGCATCGCCCTCGTCGCGCAGCATATCCCGGTGCTGCACCATCTGCGCGATGTAATCATCCCAGACCTTGCCCAGGGGCCAGCGGTCGCGCTCGTCGGTAAATCGGTAGCGGCGGTAGCGGGCGTCATAGAGGGAAGCCAGCTGCGGCACGTCGATGTCGATGCCGTATTTCCCTGCGACGACCTGCGGGTCATCGATATGGATCGTCAGCTGCTCACGGAAGCCGGGGTCGCCGACCAGGCGCTCCAGGAACCGCTTGATGTGCGCCAGCGTCCGCAACTGCTCCGGCGTCCGTTCGCTGAACATGCTCCGATAGTGGCGGGTGGCTTCGGTGACCTGTTCCATGGGCATGGCTTCCTGAGGATCTCCGACGTCAGGCGACACGCCACACGGGCGGCGCAGCAAGGGATGGATCGGCGATAGCCGGCTCGATGAAGGTCTGGTCGTACATGTCGGCGACCACGGCGGAAGCCGTGAAGACGTTGTGGCCGGAACGGGCGAGGGCTGCGATCAGGTCCCCCGGGGTGGCGGGAGAACGGCGCAGCATGGTGAAGAGGTCGGCCAGGCATGGCTGCCCCCGCAGCACGTAGCGTGTGTGCCGGTTGGACAGGATCACCTGCTCCCCTTCGATCATGACCACAAGGTCGTCACGAATCGCCAGCTTCTGCGCCGATAGCGGGCCGCCTGCCATGTTGCTCTCGATCATCCCGTCGATCGCGGCATGGTAGCTTGCAGCATCCTGGAATGTCGCCTCTGCATGGATGCGGTAGCCGAGCGGCCAGCGGTCACTCGCCGAGCATGGCGAGATCAGACGGATCGTCCGCTCGGGCAGGCTGACCAGGAAGCCGGTGACGCAGGCGATCGTGGTCGCATCGTCGGGGCCGGTCGCCTCGCCGCGTTCTTTTTCGCGGGCACGTCCGGCAACGGCCTTCGGCATCAGCGAATGCTTCATCTGCATCACCAGCTCTACACCCAGCAACTCGCGGGCGGAGAAGGCGGCGAAGATGCCGTGCAGCTGGCGTAGCGTGCTGACCGAAAAGCGGGTGCCGGCCGTGCGATGACGTTCGGCCTGACGCAACAGCCGACGCGTGAAGGCGACGTCGCGCAAGGGCGCCGCCGTCGTTGCCTGCGGCAGGCAGCCGGTAATGGCAGCATGTTCCTCGGCAAAGGCGTCGTAGTCGGGATTGTCGACAGGATCGGTTGCCCAGTAGCAAAAACCAGTCTGAGCGGCCGGGCCGAACCGGGCGACCATGGCAACCAGCATATCCTGCCAGAGTTTGCCCTGCTCGGCAAAACGTGTGGCGCCACCGAACTCGGCCGCGGACACGCCACAGAACCAGCAGCCAATGCTGCAGCCCCGCGACAGCTCATAGGCCACCAGCGGGTGGTTGATGGCTGCATGGGCCGGCCCGATCTCGCCGGCCGCTCGGCGCATCTGCCGATCGCGCCAAGCCACGAAGCGCTCGTCCGTGCAAGCAAGTGAGGGGAAGGCAGTCGAGAGCTCTCGATGGCGGACGAGATCCTCGTGCCAACCCTTCCAGAGCTGCACATCGGGCCATGCCTGCAACTCAGGCGTCGACCAGACCCGGTGGCCCAGGGGAAGATCCCAGATTGGGCGCACTTCTTCTGGATCGCTTGGCACCTGGAACCGCGCGAACAGGCCGGCTGGCGCTTCCCGGCCGGACCGCAGGGCCAGCCGGAAGGCACCGTCGGCGATCAACCGCTCCCTGAAGCGTTTCACCCGCGCGATACGCTCGAGCTCGGCATCACTGCGTCGCTCGAACATCGCGCGGTAGAAGGCCCCTGGATCGGTGAGACCACCTGGACCACTGACGTTACTGGTGGTCATCGATCGCCGTACTGGTCGAATGACCTGAAGATCAGGTGAGAACGGCTGCAACCACGGCCACGACTTCGGCCGCGACGGCGGCATCGGCAGCCGCTTCGGCGACTTGCACCGCGCTCGTCGCGACTTCGGCAGCTTCCGCGGCCGACGTAGCCACGGCGGTGGTCTGAACCGTGGTGCTGCTGGTGCTGGACTTGCCGCCAGCCACCGCGTCCAGCTGCGCATCCGTCAGCTGATGCGGGCTCTGGCTCTGCATGTACTGCTTGGCGTCGTCGATCGTGAACGAGTAACCGTTCTTGTTGGCGATATCGACGACGGAGGCCAAGCCGCTCGCGCCGGCCTTGACCGTGTTGCGCAGAGGCAGGTTGGAAACGAGATCGTTGGCGAACCGTTCGGCTTCAGAAACGGACATGACAACCACTCCCTACTCCTGACGATCTGCCAGGACTTGACGATTGCTGGCCAGATAGTTGGGACAATTGTCCTTTATCCGTTTTCTGGCGAGCCACTCGATGTTTTCTAGAGCGAGTGTAGGTGCAGCGTCAATATTTGATGCTGGCCGCTGTGCGGCAGCATTGCCGCAGTACTCAACTCGTGAAGATCAATTCGCCGTGTGTTATCGTCGTCGAAATTTCTTGAAGCGCAGTCTAAGCTACCGTCGCCACCGCGGAAGACATGTTCTGCGCGACAGCCAGCGACTGGACCTGGGCCGCGGTCGGTTGGACGACCACGACCACCTCCACGACTTGGGTGGTCGACGGGCCCGACAGCACTACTGTGTCCACGGTGGCGGCAGGGCTGCTGCCGCCCGCCAGGGCATCCAACTGCTCGTCGCTCAGCGGCTGGTTGCTCTGGCTGCGGATGTACTGCTTGGCTTCGTCGATGGTGAACGAATAGCCGTGCTTGTTGGCAACGTCGACCAAGGCTCCCAGGCTACCGCCGCCGGCCTTGACCGTGTCGCGAAGTGCAGGATCGCCTGCAAGATCCTTGAACCTTTCAGCTTCAGCGATCGACACGTACTATCCTCCCTTATTCGGGGCTTTTATTGCTTTGATACCGGTCGAAAGTGAACATGGATCGACCTCGTCAACCCATGCGAAAAAACTCGCGGGTCCGGTACAGTATCGGTCCTCCCGAACTATCGGCGTATACTCAGTTAGACGTCAAGGCACAGAATCTGTGGAACCGATTTTATCGAAGACGTGCGGGTAGCGTGACTTCCCGATGCAGACGGGCGCAGTATAAGTGGCTGGATGACAGGTTCCGTTCAGGGGGACGGTTGAATGATTCCCGGTCAGGCGGCACGGCGCGCGGCCGTTCTGGGTGCGGTCGCCTGGTTGCTGCCGCAAGGTGCCGGGGCCGTGACGCTCGAGGAGGCGCTGATCCTCAGCTACCAGTCCAACCCGACACTACAGGCGGCCCGCGCCGACCTCAGGGCGACGGACGAGCTGGTGCCGCAGGCGATGAACAACTTCTTTCGCCCCCAGCTCAACGCCGTCGGCATCTATGGCAAGGAGCGGGTCACGACACGTGAACGGCTGTCCGACAGCCAAGGCAGCAGGTCGACGACCAACAAGGAGACGCTGAAGGACAAGTATGTCGAGCTGACCGTCGACCTGCCGCTCTATCGTGGCGGCTCCACCGTGGCGGGCATCGATGCGGCCAATGCGACGGTGGATTCCCAGGAGGCAACACTGCGCAGTACCGAGCAGAGCCTGTTCGTGGATGTGGTGACCGTCTATGCCGACGTGCTGCTGGCACGCGCGATGGTGCAGTTCTCGAACGACAGCCTGAGCGACCTTGGCACACTCAGGCAGATGACAAGGGACATGCTCGATCACCAGCGTGCGACGGTGACGGACATGGCGCAGATCAATGCCCAGGTCTCTCAGGCACGCGGCGATCTGGCGCGCCGGAACGCGGATGTGCGCACGGCAGAAGGCGAGTTCCTGCGGCTGGTCGGCCGCGAACCGTCCAATCTCGAACGCCGGCCGAAGCTGCCGGAATCGGTCGTGAACCTCGAGGCGGGATTGGTCCAGGCCGTGAAGTTCCATCCGGATATCGTCGCGGCGCGCAAGCAGGTCGATGCCGACCGTGCTTCCGTACGCCAGCAGGTGGGTGCGCTACTGCCGCAGCTGGATGCCTATGGCAGCGTCTCCTACGAATGGGACAAGGCGGAGTATGCCGCGACAGGCGACACGCCCGACTACGACGAACTCGACCGCGAGGTGACGCTGGAGGCTGGTCTGCAGCTGACCTTGCCCCTCTACACCGGCGGAGGGCAGTATGCGGTCGTCCGTCAGGCCAAGCAGGTTCTCATCCGTGACCAGCACACCTTGCGGGCGACGGAGGAGCAGGTTGAATCCGATGTCCGCAGCAGCTGGGCTAACTACGAAGCGGCCGAGCACGCATTGCGCGACGCGGAGGATCAGGTCGAGGCTGCGGGCCAGGCTTATGAGGGCCTGCGCCGCCGCTATCGCGACCGGACCACGACGATCCAAGAAGTGCTGATCGCGCAGGACGACCGCACCCAGGCGCTCATGCTGCGCGAGGCCGCGCATCACGACCGCCTCGTCGCCTCGGCCAATCTGATCGCTGCCGTGGGCAGTTTGGACATCAGGTCCCTGCAGCTGCCGACGCCCGTCTACGACACGAGGATCTACCGGGAGGAAAGCCGTGTACGATTGTTCGGCATCGCCGTTGACTAGCTGCACGGATCCGACGTGACGGACGTAGCCCTGGTATCCATGCCGCTTGCCGGCGTCGAGCGACCCTCGATCGCGCTGGGTCTGCTCAAGGCGATCCTGACCCGCGACGGGATCCCGACGCGCGTGTTCTACCCGAACATGTGGTTCCTCGAACATGTCGGGATGAAGGACTACCGCCTCCTCGACAGCATCCGCACCGAGGAGGCGATCGTCGACTGGCTGTTCGGCGGCGTAGCCTTCCCCGATTTCCAGCCGGACCACGACGCCTATCTCGCCCAGCTCTTCGCGCGCAACCCGGGCCGTCACCTTGCCGATACCGCGGGTGCCAAGCGCCGGCTCCTGCAGCTGCGTGCACAGATGACCGACTTCGTCGACTGGACCGTTGCAAAGATCCTGGCGGCCCAGCCGCGGATCGTGGGCTGCACCTCGACCTTCCAGCAGCATGTCGCCTCGTTGGCCCTTCTGCGCCGGATCAAGGAGATCGACCCGACCATCGTCACGATCATGGGCGGTGCCAACTGCGAGACGATCATGGGCCGGACCACAATGGAGCGGTTTCCATGGGTCGATTTCATTGCCTCCGGCGAGGCCGACCGCTCGATCTCACCCTTGTTTCGGCGCATCCTGGCCGAAGGGCCGGCCATTCCCGCCGAGGAGTTGCCGCTGGGCATCCTGGGGCCATCCCATCGCGCAACCGGCTTTCCTGCGATCGCCGGCGGCGATGGCGTGCCGCGCGCCACGACGGAGCAGCTGAACGACCTGCCGGCCCCCGACTACGACGACTACTTCACGGAACTCTCCAACTTTCTCTACCGTGAGCAGCTGGTGCCCGGCATCCCGGTCGAGACATCGCGTGGATGCTGGTGGGGCCAGCGCAGCCACTGCACATTCTGCGGCCTGAATGGTGGCGGCATGGCCTTCCGGGTCAAGACGCCCGAGAAGGCCCTGGACGAGATCAGCCAGCTGGTCGGGCGCTACGGCGTCCGGCGTGTCGAGGCTGTCGATAACATTCTCGACATGGGCTATTTCGACACGGTGCTGCCGGAGCTGGCGGCCCTGCCGGAACCGCTCAACATCTTCTTCGAGACCAAGGCCAACCTGAAGCGCTGGCAGGTCGAGCAACTGGCGAAGGCAGGCATCCGCTGGATCCAGCCTGGCATCGAGAGCATGCACACGGGCGTGCTCAAGCTCATGCGCAAGGGCTCGAGTGCCTGGCAGAACGTGCAGCTCCTGCGCTGGGGGCGACAGTTCGGTGTGCGCATCAGCTGGAACCTGATCTGCGGGTTTCCGGGCGAGCAGGACGAGTGGTATGCCGAAATGGCATCCTGGATGCCATCCTTGGTCCACCTGCAGCCAGGGGCCGTCGTCACCCTGCGCTACGACCGCTACAGTCCGTACTTTCGTGCTCCCGAGACCTATGGCCTGAAGCTGCAGCCCTCCAGGCTCTACCGCTACGCCTATCCCCTGAGCGAAACCGACCTTGCCAACCAGGTCTACTTCTTCGAGGACACGGCACTGCCGGAGGACGCGCATGGCAGTGTCCGACGGCCCGGGCTGGCCGCGCTGCGCCGGGTCATCGGAGAGTGGCTGCGCGCCTGGGGCGAGGCCGAGCTGCCGAAGCTGCTCATGCGCGACGAGGCCGGCGTGCTCGTGGTGACCGACACTCGGCCTTGCGCCAGCGCGGCGGAACGGCGTCTGTCTGGCGTATCGCGCGCCCTGCTGCTGGCGAGCGAGGAATCGCCATCTGCCTCACAGCTCCGCCAGCAACTGGCGTCGGCCGGCCATCCCGAGGAGGAGATCGACACGGCCATCGAGGAGCTGGCTGCCGCCAGGCTCATCCTGGAACTCGACGGCCGGATCGTGCCGCTGCCCCTGTGGGAGCCCTATACGCTGATGCCGTCGACGGAGATGTTCCCGGGCGGGTACCTGCGCAAGGTCGAGGTCGCCATGCTGCAAAGCCTCGTGCCGGCCGAATGAGCCTGAACATAGCCCGCCATACGCTGGCGGTCCCCGGCCACCTGGACCTGACCGGGGGCGGCCGCCTGGTTGATCTCCAGGTAGCCTACGAGAGCTATGGAACGCTGGCCCCGGCGCGCGACAATGTGGTCCTGGTGCTGCATGGGCTGACCGCTGACCAGCACGCCGCCGGTCCGCCGTGGATGGAAGGTGGCAAGGCCGGGTGGTGGGACGTGGTGATCGGTCCTGGCAAGCCGCTCGACACGGACCGCTTCTTCGTCATCTGTCCCAACGTGCTGGGCGGTTCAGGGGGGACTACCGGGCCGGCAAGCACCGATGCCACTGGCCAGCCTTACGGGTCGCGTTTTCCGGTCGTCACGATCGCCGACATGGTGGAACTGCAGCGTGTCTTTTTGGACGAGCTCGGCATCGAGCGCGTGCATGCCGCCGTCGGCGGATGCATGGGTGGCTTCCAAGTGATGGAATGGCTGGCGCGCCACCCACAGCGCATCGGCCGCGCCGTACTGATCAGTGCCACGCCAAGCACCACAACGCACAATCTCGCGCTCTGGTCAGTCTTGCGGACGGTGCTGCAAAGCGACCCGGCTTTCCGGAACGGTGACTACTATGACGGCCCTGCACCCGACACGGGCGTGGGCCTTCTTGCCATGGTGGGTGCCCTCTTCTGGATGAGCCGAGAGACTCTTCAGCGCCGCTTCGGCCTGCGCACGGCCGATGGCACCCCGCCCCGTTACACAATCGAACCCGACTTCGCGATCGAACACTTCCTCCACGGCATCCGGCAAAGTGCAGCCGGCCGGCTCGATGCCAACAGCTTTATCCACCTTACCCGCGCCATCGACTATTTCGACCTGTCCCGCGACCACGGCAGCATCGAGCAGGCCTTTGCCCGGGCGACCGCGCCAGCGCTTCTGGTGAGCTACCGTAGCGACTGGCGCTATCCACCGGAGGACATCGAACTTCTACATATAGCCATGTCGCGTGCGGGCCTCCCGTCGCGCCATGTCGTGCTCGACAGTCCGGTCGGGCACGGCGCGTTCCTCTACGACTTCGCCAGTCTCGCGCCGATCCTGGCGGAATTCGTCAATTCGCCGGAATGATGTGGTCCACGGACATGAGCGGCCGCCCCACCATCCGCTCGCCCACGTCCCTCGTCGCGATCGTCCGGTAGCCGGCCGCCGCCACGGCTGCACGATGCACCTCGATCTCCACCAGCATCTGCCGCGAATAGCCGTGACTCGCGTCCAGCGGCGTAATCAGGCTGCGGCCGACATGGCGGGCCGCCAGCGCCGGGTCGACAGTGTGCGCCTCGATCGCGATCATGCCGTGCCGCCGGGTCCGTGGCGCCCAGGCCGCCAGCAGCTCGGCCAGGCTGCCATAGGCCAGGGATGGATCGATGGCCGATCCGTCCGCGTCCACGAAGACCGCATGCATGGCCGGCGGCGCAAAGGTGACGGAAGGCCTGACATAGGTTCGATTGTGCAGGACGGACTTGCTAACGTGGAGCACGTCCTCCGCGGGGATGCCCTCTCGGGCCAGGCTGGCTGCGATTGCCTCCGGCTTCCCGATGTCGCCTCGCAACGACCTCCAGGGCGTGTCGAGGCTGGCCAGCCGACGTGCGGTGGCCGCGCGCGCGACTTCATTGATCTCGACGCCGACCAGGGTCAGCGGAAACCTGTCCAGCAACTGCCCGCGCCGGGTACGCTGCCTGATCGCGAGGTAGAGCTCGGACAGGAGCGTGCCGTCGCCTGAGCCGGTATCGACAACCGCCTTGGGCTGCGCCTGGACATCATTCGTGTCGAAGATCGGCAGCGCCAGATCGAAGAAGGGCGTCCTGCAGTTGCGGGCGAACACGATGCCGCTGAAGTCGATGTCGAGTGCGCGATCCACGTGGGTCTCGATCTCGCCCGGCTGCGGCGTCGGCATCTTGCCACCCGTCAGAAGCGCCGAGACCGATTCATAGGTCGGCAGGTAGCAGATCGGGTAGGCGTACTGGGCTGCCATGCCTACGGCTGCCTGGCCTTCGGGCGTGAGCTGTTCATCCGTTGCCCAGCCTTCTGCCGCCAGCACCGCCATGGCCGATCGCGTCGCGGGATCGTCGGGAGACCCGTTCAGGCGGCCGGAGCGGACGAGACCCAGCATCGCTGCTGCCACCATCGGACCACGCAGCTGGCAGGATACCCGCTCCGTCAGCGGATCGCCTCCGCGCTTCGGCAGTACGAGGTCGCCCGGCCCAGTGCCACCTCCCCCGGTCAGGGCCGTGAACATGGCGCGTCCCTGCGCCGTTCGTTGCGGCATGTCCCGATAGCGATCGGCCTGCGCCAGCCATGCCCGACCCGTGTCCGTGAGCACGACGCTACCGGGCATGAGCGCGACGAAGCCCTGCGAGGCCAAGAGCTTGCAGGCCAACTGCAAGTAGCCGGGCGCGAAGCCCAGTATCAGGGCCAGGATGTCCGGCGAGACCGGCTTGTCCATGAGCGCGAACGCTTCGCGTTCCGTCAGCGTCGCGACCGTCGTGCCGATCGCGATGCCATCGCAGTGATGGCAGATCTTCGTCCAGGCCGCGACAGCGTGGGGATCGGGTGCGGCCATTAGGCGATCTGCCGCTTGGCCAGCGCGGTGAACGTGCCGTTCTTTGCCATCAGCTCCTGGTAGTTCCCCTGCTCGACCACCCGGCCCCTGTCGATGACGTAGATCAGGTCGGCGTGGATGATGGTGGAGAGGCGGTGCGCGATCACGATCCTGGTACAGGCAAGCGTCTCAAGGTTGTGGGAGACCTGCGCCTGGGTTTCATTGTCCAGGGCGCTGGTAGCCTCGTCGAAGATCAGCACGCGGGGCCGGCGCACGATCGCGCGCGCAATCATCAGGCGCTGCCGCTGGCCACCGGACAAGGTCGCGGCACCCTCGCTGAGCACGGTCTCCAGCCCCATCGGCATGGCCTCGATGTCCTTGTCGAGCCCAGCCATCCGTGCAGCCTGCATCGCCTCGTCACGGGAGACCGGGGCACCGGCGGCGATATTGTTGTAGATTGACCCCGCGAGTAGCCGGCCATTCTGAAGCACGACGCCGAAGCGCCGCCGAACGGCCCGCTTGTCCAGCCATTGCAGATCCATCCCGTCGATCAGGATCGAGCCGACCTCCGGTTTCTCGAAGCCCAGCAGGAGCCGGATCAGCGAGGACTTTCCCGCACCGGATGGACCGACGATGGCGACGAACTGGCCACGTGGCACATGAAGGGAAAGACCGCGCAGCACGAGGGGTGCATCGGGAGCGTAGCGGAACTGGACGTTCACGATCTCGATGGAACCTTCGATGTCCCCAGGGTCGGCAGCCCCGTCGTAAACCTCCTCCTCTGCCTGGATCACCGGCGTCACGCGTTCCCAGAGCGGCTTCACATTCAGGACTTCGACCGCCGTCTGCGTCAGGCCGAAGACAGCGCCCAAAAACTGGCCATAGGCGACGTTGAACGCGATGAACGAGGCGGTCGGCATGGCCGTATGCAGACCCTGGCCCATGATGTCCGACCATTCGGTCGGTGTATGGAAGAAGGCCAGCAACTGCCCTGCTTCCACGCCGATCGTCCCGAGGGCCGCCAGGACGGCCAGGTATTGGACCACACTCTTGAACACGATCAGGCGGTTGTTCAGGCGGCGCTGGTGCAGGCCGACCAGCACGCTTTCCAGATAGACCGCGGACCAGCGGCTGAACGCCCGCCGCTCGGCTCCCGCCACCCGCAGCTTCGAAACCGCGCTCAGGAGCTGCAGCACCAAGCCCTGCAGGCGACCGGTCAGCGCCATGGTCTCGCGATTGCGCGCGAGGATCCGCCGGCCGATCAGGTAGATGATGCTGCAGTACATGGCCGCGATGACGATGCCGACCAGCGCAAGCCGCCAATTGTACCAGACGATCAGCATCAGGCTGAAGAGCCCGGAGATGCCGGTCACCAGCGAGGTGTTGATCGTGCCGGTGAGCACGCCGCGGATGCCGTTGATGCCGCTCGCCCGGTTCGCGAGGTCGCCGACCGTAAAGCCACGGAAGAAGGAGGCCGGCAGGTTCAGGAGGCGCACCCAGACGGCGCCCTGGACCCGGTTGTCCATATGGCTCTCCAGGCGGAGCATGGCGAGCGATTGCACGAAGGAGAACGCGGTGAGCGAGATCCCGATCACGACCAGGGCCGAGATCAGGACCGTCAGCTGATCGGTCTGTGCTTCCGGGATGATGGGATCCATGATCCATCCCGTCGCAACCGGTACGGCCAGCGAGAGGAAGCCGCTCAGGATCATCGTCAGAACGAGGTTGCGCGCGTCCCGGTAGCCTCCCTTGAACCCGAAGCGAAAGATCTGCCAGGGATTGAGGCTGCGGCCAGGCAGGTCGGGCGTGAAGGCGAAAGCCTGCGGATCGATGAGGCGCGCGACCTTCGTCGTCACCTTGACGTCGGTCCCATCGGCCGGGTCGACCAGCTGGTAGGACCCTGGGCTGTGCGGTAGGAGAGCAGCGGGGTGCTTGTCCGGCCCGTAGAGCACCAGGAGCGCTCCGTGATCGGATGTCCACCACCGTCCTTCCAGTTCCACTGTCCTTACCTGGATGTCGTGGGCACGGGCATAGATCAGGGCCAGGTCCGCGGGCTTGCCGTTCGGCGGAAGCATGATCGGGCGCGGCTTCAGCATGACACCGACGCGGTCGCATACCAGGGCCGCTGCGGCGAGAAAGGGTGAGGTTTGCCGTTCGAGCGGTGGCGCATCGACCTTCAGGACCTGCACCATTGCTTGCAGGGACCCTGAGAAGATTTGGTCGGAGTAGCTGGCACTGCTGACATCGAGTGCCGTCCGCTCCGCCTCCGTCTGATCGACGAGCATGGTGATGTCGGCCAGCAGCGCGGCGTTCAACACGACCAGATCGTCCCGCCAGTCCGGTGTGGCGAGCCATTGAGCCACCGAAATGGCAGTGACGTCGCCCGCGGATGTCGCCGTCGCGCACGACATCCGCGTCACGAGCCGCCGCCGCCCTGCCGTCCCATCGGTGACTCCAGGCGGAAGCCAGACCGGTGCCGCGGCCGCCTGCAGGACGTCCCCTTGCTTGAGCGTGATCTGTTCGCCTGGCCTGATCACTACCGTGCCCGCCGGCGGGGTCGATGCCGTGGCACTCGTGATGCGGTCGAGCCAGTCCTGCCAAAGGGTCACGACCGTCGGATCCTGCTCGGACGATCCCGTGCCTCCGAGCTGCAGCTTGCTCGTAGGGAGTTCTGCGATCTCGGCCTGATTGGACGGCACGGCCAGGAGCCGCTGACCCTGTTCGGCGGCGACGCCCGCCACCAGCGAGCCCGCGGGCACGGTGAACAGGAACGTGCGCCGGCCATCCAGCGGATCGGCGGCGGGAGCGAGATAGAAGATCTCGACCCGACCGGAGAGCACCAGCCGCAGCTTGGCCGGGTCGGACAGGAAAAAGCCGTCCATGCCGTCCATGACCTCGCGGTCCAGCGACAAGGCCAGCGCCATGCTGCGCGCAGGCTCGCTCCAGGTGCGCGAGATGATCGCGGTGAGGTCCTGCGTACCACCGAACAGGCTCGCCAGATCGGTCATGCGGCAGCTACCAGTTCGGCGTAGCGGCCCTTGGCAGCCGTCAGGCTGCTGTGCGTGCCGCGCTCGACGATTTTCCCCGCATCCATGACGATGATCTCATCGCAGTCGCGGATCGTGCTGAGCCGATGGGCAATGATGATGCAGGTGATGCCGCGCCGGCGCAGGTTCTGGTCGATCTCCTGCTCGGTGAGGGGATCGAGGGAGGCGGTCGCCTCGTCCAGAACCAGGATCGACGGGTTGCGCACGAGGGCACGAGCGATCTCCAGGCGCTGCCGCTGGCCGCCGCTGAAATTGCCGCCGCCTTCCTCGACGACGCTGTCGTAGCCTCCGGGCCGTGCCGCGACGACGTCATGGATGCAGGCGTCCTTGGCTGCTTCGACCACGGCGGAGCGCGGGATGTTCGCGTCCCAGAGAGTGAGGTTGTCGTGCACCGTCCCCTCGAACAGGAAGATCTCCTGGTCCACCGAGGCGACGGACGCGGCGAACACCGTGCGCGGGATCTCCTTGATGTCCTGCCCGTCGTAATGCACCTGACCATGGGCTGGCTCGTACAGGCCTAGCACCAGGTGGCCGACCGTGGATTTGCCGCTGCCGGTACTGCCGACCAGCGCCACCCGCTGGCCAGGATGCAAGGTGAGACTGAAGTCTTCGATCAGCGGCGGATCGAGCGGGCTGTAGCCGAACGTCAGGCCGGTCAGGTCGAGCCGCCCCGTCAGGCGTGTGCTGCCATTGGCGAGCTTCACGATCTGCGGATCGTCATGCGCGAGCACGGGATCGGTGCGGAACGCCAGGACGTCGTCCAGCCGGTTGAGATGGCCGGAAATATCCTGCAGCTGCGAACCGAACGACACCAACTGCTGGATAGGCCCGACGAAGTTGCCCATCATCGCCTGGAAGGCGACGAGGGCGCCGACGGTCAGGTTGCCGGTCATGATCTGCCATGCACCGACCCCCAGCACCGCCGCGGTGGTCAGGTGGCCCAGGAGGGTCGGGGCCATGTTCAGGCTGAGGGACACCCGGCCCAGCCGCTGGCCCATGTTCAGGTTGTTGGTCTGGTAGCCAGACCAGATGCGGAAGAAATCGCTCTCGGTGCCGCTGGCCTTGATGGTCTCGATCGCCTGCAGGCCAGCCATCGACGCTCCGGCGAGCTTGGCGGTCACGTTCAGCTGAACGTTGCTCAGGTCCCGGCGCTTGCGCTGCACCAGGCGCAGGACGAGCAGGTTGAGCGCGGTGAGCCCGGTTGCGATCAGGGTCAGCTCGACGCTGTAGAGTGCCATGACCCCGCCATAGACGAAGACCATCAGGCAGCTGACCAGTGTGCTGGGCAGCGGTCCGGCCAATAGGGAAGCAATGACCGACGCCGACTGCACGCGCGTCGCAACGTCGCCCACATAGCGCTGGGTATAGAAGACCACCGGCACGCGCAGGACGTGCCAGAAGAACTGGCTGGCCAGGATGACCGCGAACTTGACCTGGAGCTTGAGCAGGTCGCGCTGCTGCATCCAGACCAGGAGGCCGTTCAGGATGGCTGCCAGCGCGATGCCGACGAGCAGCGGGAACAGCCAGTCGGTGAAGCTTCGGACCAGGATCTCGTCGACGAAGACCTTCAGGAGGAACGGCAGGAGGAGGCCCGCCAGCGCGATCAGGAAGCTCGTGCCAGCCACATGGGCCAGCGCATCCTTCGACCCTTGCGTGCGCTGCCAGAGCGACTTCAGCACGCTCGGTCGCTTGCCGCCCTTGGTGAAGTCTGGTCCGGGCGCACCCTGCAGCACGACACCAGTGAAACCGTTAGAGAAATCTTGGACCGAGATCGTCCGGGGTCCGCTGGCCGGGTCGTTCACGAACACCCGTTTGCCCGATCTGCCTTCGAAGACGATGAAGTGGTTGAAATTCCAGAAGACCAGGTAGGGTGGTGGCAGGGCCAGCGCCTCGTCCAGCTCCAGCTTCAGCCCCTTCATGTCCAGGTGGTAGGCCCTGGCGCCGCGCACCACGGCGCTGGCACGCACGCCGTCGCGCGACACGCCGCAGGCGACGCGCAGTTCTTCGAGGGGAACGCGGCGGCCATAATAGGCCAGGAGGCTGCCAAGTGCTGCGGCACCGCACTCCACGGCCTCCATCTGGAGGACGGTCGGCGTCCTGACCCGATGGCCCCAGGGTAGCCGCAGCGTCATCGCGGGGCCAGCCAGGTTTCATATAGGGGCACCACGAGGTCGATCGGACGCCGGTTCTCTACGGTAATGGCGGCCACGGCCGTGGTGCCGGGCGTGATCTTGATGGCGGGTCCCTCCGAGGACGACCAGCGCAATCCGCTGGTCGTGGCGGCATCCTGGCTCAGGTCCAGTCGGACCTCGATCGGCGAGCCCGCGGCCAGCATCTGTTCCACCAAGTCCTCGTTGCTCAGGATCGCCTGCAGCCCTTCGCGCGTGACCGGCAGGGCGCTCACGCTGCTGACGGTGGCATGGATCGTCCCGTAGATTTCCCGCTCCACCGAAGTCGGGCCAATCTCGGCTGTCATGCCGGGCGCCACCCGCTTGCCCTGGCTGATCGGCAGGAAGGCGACGGTCTGCAGACCGGAGCCTTCCTCCTCGATGACCACCACGCTCTGTCCGGCAGGCACCTGTGCCCCGAGCTTGGTCGCGATCTCGGTGACCATCCCGTCGGTCGGGCTGCGCAGGATCCGGGTCTGCTTCAGCTGCGTGTCGATGTCCGCCAGCCGGTTGCGGGCGGCGATGATCTGGCTTTCCAATTGGAGGCGCGCCAGCTCCTGCTGGTTCTCGAACTCGATCTGGTCGATGGAAAGGATCGTCAGCTGGTTGTTCAGGTCGCGCAGGTTGCGCTCGGCATCGTCCAGCCGCGCCTTGGTCGCCTCCAGCTCGTCGCGGGTGATGAAGCCCTGTTTCAGCTCGCCCTGCTCGGTAGCATACAGGTTGCGCAGGAAGGAGACGTCCTGCTGGACGGACGCCATGCTCTTCTCGATCGCGGCCTGCTGTTTGACCTGGCTCTCGCGTCGGCGGGCGATGTCCTGCTGCGACATGGCGACGAGCCGGCTGTATTGCCCATCCAGGTCGTTCAGGACCCGTTGCGCTGCTTCACGCTCGGTGTCGAGCTGCGGCTGGAACAGCGTCACCAGCGGATCGCCCTCCTTCACCTCCTGACCCGTCTTGACGCTGATGGCAGAGACGATGCCCGTGGCTTCTGCCGCGACACTGTAGATCAGGCTGTCGCGCTTGAGGATCACACCCATGCCTTCGGCACGGAAGGGCAGGCGACCAAGAAAGCTCCAGGCGAGAACCGCCGCGACGGCCAGCCCCAGTATCGCCAGCAGGATCCAGGAGGCGGGTGAACTGAGACGCAGGGCCGTGTTGAGCTGCTCCGGATCGCGCAGGCGTCGAACGGCTTCTTCGCGGAAGATGGAGGCCATTGTCCTACCTGATCGTGTCGGCCCGGCAGTACTGGTGCTAAGTCGAACGTCGGAGAAGATCAATGAGTGCCGTGTACAGGCTGTATAATAAATCCGACTTCAATGGCTGCTCACTGTTCCAATTGGCGGAAATGCACCAGTTGGTTCCGTTGGCGCCTTCGAGCCAGGTATTCAAGCTCAATACTCCGATGTCGCTGCCACCCTTGAATGCGGCTGCACGCCACTCCCGCTTGTCTGCCAGTCCAGGGTTGATGCGCATCGCCGGCAAGGCTGCGACCTCATTCATGAAGCCACACAATTCTCGTGCAGTGAACAGCCACTCGATGTCGCGATTCCCGAAGGTAAGCACCTCGGCCCCGCGTGGCAGGTCGATGTCCCGCAGCGCCTGCAGAACCGCCCGTCGCCCTGCGGTATCGGCCCTCAGGTAGCGTTTTCTCAGGTCGTGGGCCTGGGCCGATTTGAGAATGAAGAACTCGCGGGGGGTCAGGAACGGCCGGCAATGGGGTGCTATCGCCTCGACCTGCTCACGGCCGACGAGTTCGAGCACGGCGGTCGTAGCGGTGTTGTCGCTCATCGAGATCATCAGGCAGGCCAGCGTCTGGACCGTGAGCGACACGTCGGCAGGCCAGTCGTGCAGCACGCCGGACGGCAACGCACGCCAGCCAGGTTCCAAAGGCACGAGATCAGTCCAGGCGATCTTCCCGGCTGCCACCTGCCCGGCCAGCACCTTGAGGATTGCCAGCTTGAAGGCAGAACCCACCGCCATCAGGCGATCGGGTTCGATCGCGAGAACCTGCTCGTTATTGCGTATCACCAGGAGGGACAGGCTTTCTGGCAGCTTGCGAAATGCCGCCGCTGCCTCCTCAAGGCTCCCGAACCGCGGGGACGCCGTGGAGAAGCGCAGTGACGCGAGGCGGCCAGCCAGGTCCAGTGTCAGCATCACTGGAACGGACCCCCGCTCAAGCTCGGCCAGATAGCCCTCACCGCTGCTGCGGACGTTGCGGAGCGAACCGAACTGTTCTGCCAGCGCATCCACCATCAGCTTCAGCCTGGCTGGAGGCAGCGTGTTGCGGAGGTCCTCGGTGAACCAATTCCCCGGGTAGAGTCGCCGCTCGAACAGCTCGCGGACGATGGCAGGTGGCGTATCGGGAACGGGCGGACGGTAGCCGATGCGTTCGCTGACGGCGCCGGCCATGCCGGTGACCGCCCAACGAGCCAGTCGCATCGTGCTCGCCAGCATCAGTGATTGCCCCACCCGCATTGCCTGGGCCCGAATCTATCGGGAAAGCGACCGGGTAGGCTACCCGGTTGCGGGACGACTGCTTCCTCAGTCTGTCCGGCGTGTTCCCTGGCGCACCATTCGCTGAAATGCCTCGACGTCCCCGGTGGATGGATCCTGCCCCGTGAAGCTGCGGACATATTCAGCAGTATAGCAAAGGCGCTGTTCGCGCGGCTCGTTCAGCTCCAGGGCATAGTAGCCGATCTGCATGAAGTAGAGCACACGGGCGCGGATGAAGGCGTCGGACTCTCCATAGCCATGCCGGGCGAACAGCTGCCGGATCGCTTCGACCCGAGCGTCGTCTTCTTCCTTCACGACCCGGCGCAGGTCGGGCGACCGGCGCGCCCATTCCCTGATGGCGAAGTCGAGCCGGGGGTCGAACAGCGCCTCGTCCGTCCAGCATTCGAATACCTGCAGCACGCCTTGCGTGATGCTTCCTGACGGCCTTCTCGCCTGCTCCACGATGTCGCGCGTGTTGGTGTCCCGCCAGAGCCCGACCAGCTGATCGAGCAGGTCCCGCCGATCCTTGAAGTACCAGTAGAAACTCGACCGCGAGACCTCCAGGCGTTGTGCCAGGGGGAGGATCTTCACGTGGTCGACGCCGGCCACGATCAGCGCGGCGCGTGCGGCCGCGAGCCAGTCTTCCCGCGTCGCTCGTGTCTGCGGGTAGCCGCCATTGCCGTTTCGACCGTCAGCGTCCATGCCGCACGCTTAACCTGGGGCTCGGCCGTGCACCACCCGCCTCGCATTTTTTCTGTACACAGGTGTCTAGGCGCCGCTTCCGGCCTCCGCTAAGGATGAACTGGCATCCAAAGGGATGGGGTTCGGTCGATGAAGTCGCACTACCGGGTGGTGGTCGTTGGCGGCGGGATCGTGGGCGCCAGCGTCCTCTATCACCTGGCGAAGCTCGGCTGGAGCGAGGTGGCGCTGATCGAGCGCCGCGAGCTGACGGCCGGCTCCACCTGGCACGCCGCGGCGGGCTTTCATGCCATCAATGCCGATCCAAATATCGCGGCCCTGCAGGACTACACGATCCGGCTCTATCGCGAGCTGCAGGCCGAGACCGAGGTCGATCTCGGCCTGAACTTCACAGGCGCCATCACGTTTGCCGGCGCGCCTGAGCGCTGGGAGTGGCTGCACGCTGCCCTGTCGCTGTTCAAGAGCATGGGGCTGGACGAGGCCCGGCTGATGCCGCCGGACGAGATCAAGGAGCTCTGCCCGATCGTCGATACCAACGGCGTGCATGGCGGCCTCTGGGACCCGAACGACGGGTATCTCGATCCCTACGGCACGACGCATGCCTTCGCGGACGTCGCACGGCGCAATGGCGCCGAGATCATCCTGCGCAACCGGGTGCTGGAACTCCGCCCGCGTGCCGACGGGTCCTGGGAGGTCGTGACCGAGCAGGGCACGATCATCGCCGAGCACGTCGTCAACGCCGGGGGCCTTTGGGCGAAGCAGGTCGGGATGATGGCAGGCGTCGACCTGCCGGTGACACCGATGGAGCACCACTACCTGGTGACGGAGGCGATCCCGGAACTGGTGGCGCTCGACCGCAAGATCCCGACGCTGGTCGACCTGGAGGGCTTCACCTACGCCCGCCAGGAGGGCAAGGGCCTGCTGCTCGGCGTCTACGAGCGCAACCCCAAGCACTGGAACGTCGAGGGAGCACCCTGGGACTACGGCATCGAGCTGATCCCGGAGGACATCGAGCGCATCTCGCCCGAACTCACCAAGGGCTTCGAGCGCTATCCTGCTCTGCAGACGGCCGGCATCAAGCGCTGGGTCAACGGCGCCTTTACCTTCACCCCGGACGGCAACCCACTGATCGGGCCGGTGCCGGGCCTGCGCAACTACTGGTGCGCCTGCGGGGTGATGGCTGGCTTCAGCCAGGGCGGCGGTGTCGGCCTGTCCCTGGCGCAATGGATCATCGAGGGCGAACCGGGTGCCGACGTGTTCGGCATGGACATCGCCCGCTACGGGGAGTTCGCGTCCAACCGGTCCTATCTGAAGGCGACGACCGGGCAGTTCTATGCCCGGCGCTTCCTGCTGACCTACCCGAACGAGCAGCTGCCGGCCGGGCGGCCCTTGAAGGTGCCGCCCTGCTACGACCGGATGACGGCCCAGGGTGCCGAGTGGGGTGTCAGCTTCGGCATGGAGCTGCCGCTCTACTTTGCACCGACCGGCCAGCCCTTCGTGGAGACGCCGACCTTCAAGCGCTCGAACGCGTTCCCGATCGTGGAAGAGGAGTGCCGGGCGGCCCGCGAAGGCGTAGCCATGCTCGATACGACGGCCTTCTCCCGCTACAAGGTCACTGGTCCGAAGGCGGCTGCCTTCCTGGACCGGCTGCTGGCATGCCGGTTGCCGAGGCCGGGCCAAGTCCGGCTGGCGCCGATGCTGAGCCCGTCCGGGCGCCTGATGGGCGACCTTACCGTATTGGCCTGGGACGAGCAGACCTTTTGGCTGATGGGCTCCTACTACCTGCGTGCCTGGCACATGCGCTGGATGAACGCGCAGATGCCGGAGGCCGGCGTGACCGTCCGGGACATCTCAGATGCGACAGTGGGGCTGGCCCTGATGGGGCCGAAGGCCAGAGACCTGCTGACACGCGTGGCGGAGGCGGACGTCGGCAACGAAAGCTTCCGCTTCATGACCTGCCGGGACATGGATGTTGGTCTGGTCCAGGCGAAGGTGGCGCGGATCTCCGTGTCGGGTGAGCTGGGCTACGAGATCAACATGCCGGCCTGCGAGCAGGGGGCGGTGCACACGGCACTCCTGGAGGCGGGACGCGAGCTGGGCCTGCGCCAGATTGGTTACGGAGCGCTCAACTCGCTGCGGTTGGAGAAGAGCTACGGCATCTGGTCGCGCGAGTTCACCTGGGCCCATACGCCCCGGATGAGCGGCCTGGATCGCTTCGTCGCCTACGAGAAGCCTGACTTCATCGGCCGGGACGCGGCGCTGGCCGAGCGGGCAGGGCAGCCGCCGGCGCGTCGCCTGGTTATGCTGGAGGTGGAGGCGGACGATGCCGATGCCTCAGGCTTCGAGCCGGTCTGGCGGGGCGAGCGGCGCGTCGGCCAGATTACTTCGGGCGCCTTCGGCCACCATAGCGGCAAGAGCCTGGCACTAGCCTATGTCGACCATGCGGTGATCGTCGAGGAGCCAACGCTCGAGGTCGACGTGGTCGGCATCCGCCGACCAGCCCATCTGATCCCGGCCTCGCCGGTCGATCCGTCCGGGGTACGGATGCGCGCCTGATCCCACGCCTCTTGGAGGTAGTTCGCCATGTCAGATCGTGGTCGTTCGGGAAGAAGGGTCCGGCGGGAAGGCCCGTCTGCCAGCATCCGGCGGGGCGCGCCTGGCTACCGGAACCTGGTCAACACGCTGGAGCCGCAGCGCGCGTTCTCCAACGATCATGTCGCCCACATCCACCAGACGGCGCTTCGCGTGCTGGAGGAGCTGGGGATGCGGGTCCTCAATCCGGAGGCTCGGCAGCTGCTAACGCGAGCTGGCGCCAGCGTCGACGAGGCGAGCGGCATGGTCCGGATCGGCCGCGAGCTGGTCGAGGAGGCGCTGAAGACGGCGCCGTCCCAGTTCGACATGGCCGGCGCCGTGCCGGAGCGGGATGTCACAATCGGCGGAAAGCACGTGGCCTTCCTCTGTGTGGGCGGGCCGCCGCACGTCACCGACCTGGACCGGGGCAAGCGGCCCGGCACGGTCGCGGACATGCAGGACTTCCTGAAGCTGTCCCAGCATTTCGACGTGCTGCACATCCAGTCGTCCAACGTCGAGCCGCAGGACGTGCCGGTGCAGATCCGCCACCTCCACCAGGCGGAAAGCCAGCTCACCCTCTCGGACAAGCCGCTGTTCGTCTATGCGCGCGGCAGCGGGCAGGTCCACGACGTGTTCGAGATGATCCGGCTGGCGCGCGGCTTGGACGCGGAAGGCTTCCGGTCGCGGCCGCACTGCTACACGGTCATCAACACCAACTCGCCCCGGCAGCTCGACATCCCGATGTGCCAGGGGATCATGGACTTCGCGCGGGCGGGACAGGTCGTGGTCGTCACACCCTTCACCCTGGCGGGTGCGATGGCACCGATCACCATTCCTGGTGCCTTAACGCTGCAGCACGCCGAAGCGCTGGCGGGGATCACCCTGGCGCAGATGGCACGTCCGGGCTCGCCGGTGATGTACGGGTCGTTCACCTCCAACGTCGACATGAAGTCGGGCTCGCCCGCCTTTGGCACCCCTGAGTTCGTGCGGGCAGCGTTCGGGGCGGGACAGCTTGCCCGACATATCGGGCTGCCCTGGCGGGGCTCGGCCGCCACCGCGTCGAACGTCGCTGACGCGCAGGCCACCTACGAGTTCCTGAACTCGGCCTGGGGGAGCCTGCTCGGCGGCGTGAACATGATGGTGCATTCGGCCGGATGGCTGGAGAGCGGGCTTGCCGCCTCGTTCGAGAAGTTCATCCTGGACGTGGAGATGCTGCAGATCTTCGCCGCCCTGTTCCAGCCGATCGAGCTGGACGAGGACGCGTTCGGCTTCGACGCCATCGCGGAGGTGGAGCCTGGCGGCCATTTCTTCGGCGCCACGCACACCATGTCGCGCTATCAGACGGCGTTCTACGAGCCGCTGGTTTCGGACTGGCGCAATTTCGGGCAGTGGTCCGACGACGGTGCCAAGACTGCCACGATGCGGGCGAACGAGATCTGGAAGAAGGTCCTGCGCGAGTTCGAGCCGCCGCCGCTCGACCCGGCCGGAATGGAAGCGGTCAGGGAGTACGCGGCGCGGCGCATCGCCGAGGGCGGAGCGCCGATCGATTGAGCAGACGGAAGGAGCAGGGATGACCGGGACCGGCAGCGGGCTCGCCACCAGGGCGCGCGAGATCGCCTTGACGCTCACCTCCTGGCCGAGTGTCACCGGCACGGCGGGCGAGGCGGCGTTCGCGCACGAGCTGGCGCGGATGCTGGCGGGCCTTCCGTACTTCCAGGCTCATCCGGAGGACCTGGTCGTCCAGCCAGTGCCGGGTGGCGCGCATCCGCGCTCCAACGTGCTGGCGCTGGTGCGGGGCAGGGGCGAGCGCGTCGTGGTGCTGGCCGGGCATTTCGACGTGGTGCCGGTGGACGATTATGGCGATCTCGCGGAACTCGCCTTCTCGCCGGAAGAACTGCGGCCGAAGCTGATCGAGCGGCTGGAAGCGATGGGCACCTTCGCGCTGGCGCTGGAGGATCTGCGCTCCGAGCGGTTCCTGCCGGGGCGTGGGCTGCTCGACATGAAGTCGGGACTGGCGGCGGGCATCACGGTGCTGGAGCGCTTTGCGGCCGATCCGGACCGGGAAGGCAGCCTGCTGCTGGTGGCCACACCCGACGAGGAGGACCGCTCGGCCGGCATGCTGGCGGCGGCGGAAGCTTTGCCGTCCTTCTTGCGCGAGCGGGGGCTGCGGGCGGAACTTGGGATCAACCTGGATGCCACCTGCGACAATGCCGATGGTGCGGATGGGCGGATCGCGGCCATGGGCTGCATCGGCAAGCTGCTGCTCAGCGCGCTGGTGGTCGGCAAGGAGTCGCATGCCTGCTACCCGATGGACGGGGTGAATGCCGCCTATCTGGCCGCCGAGCTGGTGGCGGAGATGGAGTTCGCACCGGAGCTGGGCGAGCGGTCGGGGGAGGAGACCGCATCGGCGCCGACCTCGCTCGGCATGAGGGACCTGAAGTCCCTCTACAACGTCACCACGCCCGGGCGGGTCTGGACGTTCTGGAACGTGCTGACCCAGCGTCGTTCGGCGGCCGAGGTGCTGCAAATCGCGCGCGAGATCGCGGGCCGGGCGGTCGACCGGGCCGAGGAGCGGATGCGGGAGCGGGCGGAGCGGGCACCAGGCGGATCCGCTCCCAGCGAGGCGTGGTCGCGGCTGTCGGTGATCGATTTCGGCGAGCTGCACGCGCGGGCGGTGGCGCAGGATGCGGGGTTCGCAGAGCGCTTCCGGGCGAAGGCCGCGGAACTGGCCCGGGCCGAGGATCTGGACTTTCCGACGCGCTGCCGGATCCTGACGGAGACGGCATGGGACGCTGCCGGCGGGGAGGATCCGACGATCGTGCTGGGCTTCGCGTCGATGCCCTATCCAGCGGTGAACTGGCCCACGGACGGGTCGGGCGATGCCAGGCGCGAGCTGATCCTCCAGGCGATCCGACAGACGTCGGACGAGACGGGGACCGGTATCTCGGCGCGCTACCACCTACCGGTGATCGTCGACATGAGCTTCCTGGGGCCAGTCGAAGCAGCGGATCTGAAGGTGGTGGCGGATGCCACGCCGATCTGGGGCTCCAGCATCATTTGGAACATGGAGGAGCCGACGCCGGCCATTCCGACGGTCAATATCGGGCCGTGGGGGCGGGACTACCATCACTGGCTGGAGCGGGTGGAGGAGCACTATGCCTTCGAGGTGCTGCCGCTGCTGGTGGAGAACGTGGCGCAGAGGGTCCTGGCGGCTCGCACGAGCTGACGGGGTGTCAAGCTCGTTCCAGATCCGTCCTACACGCGTCCAATTGTAGCTTTCTCTTCACTAAACTCGACCGACGGTCCATGCTCGGGCGACGGCGGCTTCAAGATCGGACTTGGCCACCGCTGGGAAGATGCATGCCGTTGCGCGATCAGCTCACGCAGGCCGGTCTGTCGCTCACCCCGTCGGAAGCGAAGATCGTGCAGGTGCTCCTGTCGGATTATCCGGTGTCCGGCCTCGGCACTGCGACCAGTCTCGCCCGCCGTGCCGGCGTCAGCGACCCGACCGTGGTCCGGCTGGTGGTGAAGCTCGGTTACGAAGGCTTCCATCATTTCCAGTCGAAGCTCCTGGAGGAGCTGGAAGCTCGGCTGCACTCGCCGCTCCTGATGATGGAAGCGAAGCGCCACGCCGCATCGGACCGGAGTCTCCCGCAGCTTTATCTCGATTCGGTGCTGCGGCGGGTTGACGAGACCCGGGCCGCTACCCCCGCTCAGACCTATGATCACGCCACTCGGCTGATCCGGGCAACCAAGGGCCAGGTGGTGCTGCTGGGCGGCCGCTTCAGCCGCAACATTGCCTCGATGTTCTCCAGCTACCTCGAGCAGTTTCGCCCAGGAGTCCATGACCTGGGTGTCCTGGCACCCGTCGACTTCGATCGCCTGATCGACCTCGGCAAGCGCGACCTGCTCGTGGTGTTCGACTACCGGCGCTATCAGTCGGACGTGATCCGCTTCGCCCGGCAGGCAGCGGAACGTGGCGTCACCATCATGCTGTTCACCGATCCCTGGCGTTCACCGATCGCGGAGGTGGCGGAAGTTGTCCTGGTGGCGCCCATCGAGGCGGACTCTCCCTACGACACGATGGCGCCGGCCGTGGCTCAGATGGAAGCAGTCCTGGCCCATGCCGTCGCAACGATGGACGAGACCGTCCGAAGACGCATCGAGGCGATCGAGAAGATCCGCCACGCGAATGCCGTGACCATCGACGAGTCGGAGCCGGAACCTCGGACGGTCGATCGTCGCCGCAAGTCGTCTTCGCGAACGCCGATGCCAATTCCTGGAAAGCAGCCGAGCCCATGAACGAACCCTTGCCCCGCCGTGACGCGCCGTTCCAGCCCGGCAGGACGGCTCTCCTGCTCGTCGACATGCAGCGAATCTGGCTGGAGCCGGGCCTGGATCCGGGGCATGCGGACTGGGGCACCGACCATTACTTCTTCCGCCAGACCCGCGACACGGTGATCCCGAACCAGCGACGGTTGCTGACCGCGGCCCGCGCCGCTGGCGTGGAAGTGCTGCACACGATCATCCAGAGCCTGACCGAGGACGGCCGCGACCGCTCGCTCGACCACAAGCTCACGCCGATCCACATCCCGCCGAGCCTGCCCGAAGGGCTGCCGCCGCCCGATCTGGCACCGGTCGGCGACGAGATCCTGCTGCCGAAGACCTCGTCCGGCGTCTTCAACTCGACCAACATCGATTATCTCCTCAAGAATCTCGGCATCCATCATCTCGTCGTCGTGGGGATCCTGACCGATCAGTGCGTCGACATGACGGTCCGCGATGGCGCGGATCGAGGCTACCTGGTGACCTGCGTGGCCGATGCCTGTGCCGCACCGACGCCCGAGCGGCATGCGAACGCGTTGAAGGCGTTCGGTGGCTATTGCTGGGTGGCGGATACTGCCGCCGTCGAGGAGCGGTTTCGTGCACTGGCCAGGGAGGTGGGCTGATGATGGCCGACCAAGACCTGGCACCACTGGTCAGCATCGTCACAACCGATCTGGCCGCGATTACGCGCGGTCGTCCCCTGACCCATGAGCGCCTGGATCGGATCGCCGAGGTGGGTGTGGGTTGGGTACCCGCCAATCTGTGCCTGACGGCGTTCAACACGATCGCCGGTCCCAATCCCTGGGGCTCGATCGGGGACCTCAGGATCATTCCGGACCAGGCAGCCAGGTACACGACCGATCGGACCGGGGCGCAAACGCCGTTCGACATGGTGATGGGCGACATCGTCGAACTCGACGGCACGCCCTGGAGCTCGTGCACCCGGGCTCAGCTGAAGGATGCGCTGGCAACCCTGAAGGAAATGACCGGGCTCTCGGTGCTCGCCACCTTTGAGCAGGAGTTCCAGCTGGCTCCGAAAGAATCGGAGGCACGACCGGCTCATGCCTTCTCTTTCGAGGCGCTGCGCCAGGCCGACCCGTTCGCGCCCCGCCTTCACGCTGCATTGAAGCAGGCTGGCGTGGAGCCTGAGATGGTGCTGGCCGAGTATGGCGCGCACCAGTTCGAGGTGACCTATGCGCCATGCGATGCGCTGGCCGCTGCCGATCGTGCGGTCGTGGTCCGCGAAATTGCCCGGGAGGTCGCCCGCCATGTCGGGCGGCGCGCCAGCTTTGCACCCAAGCCGGTACGCGACGGCGTGGGCAATGGCGTCCATATCCATTTCAGCTTTTTGGACGAAGGCGGGCGACCGGCCACCCATGATCCCAACGGACCAGGCGGCCTTTCGCAAAAGGCGGGCTCCTTCTGTGCCGGTGTGCTCCGCCATCTCCCGGCCATGGTCGCCTTCACCGCGCCGAGCGTGCCCTCCTACTACCGGCTGGCGCCGCATAACTGGAGTGCCTCCTATACCTGGCTCGCCGAACGCGACCGCGAAGCCAGCCTGCGGATCTGCCCGACCGTCACCATTGGCGGGCGTGACATCGGCAAGCAGTATAACATCGAATTTCGTGCCGCTGACGCTACCGGGAACCCGTATCTGGCGCTGACGGCCATCGTGCGTGCTGGCCTTGCCGGCATCGTCGATAATCTGCCGCCGCCGCCGCTGGTCTCCGGCGATCCGGCAGCGATGAGCGAGGACGAGCGGCGCAAGAAGAGGCTGGTGCGGCTGCCGCAATCACTCCCCGAGGCCATGGCGGCACTCGAGTCCGATCAGGCCGTCGGCAACTGGTTCGCACGGAGCTTCCTGGACAGCTTCCTGGCCGTGAGACGTGCGGAGATCGACCTGCTGACGGGCCAGGACGAGGCGGCGATCTGCGACACCTACCGGGCGCTCTACTAGTGTCGGCGACGGACTGGCCCGCACCGGTCTCGCTCATCAACGCTGGCGGCACGTCCGACATCGTCCTGATCTGCGAGCATGCGTCCAACCACATGCCGAAGGAGTACGGGCGACTCGGTGTGAGCGAGGCGGACCTGCAGCGGCACATTGCCTGGGACATCGGCGCAGCCGCGGTGACCCGCGGTCTTTCGCAGCTCCTGGACGCACCTGCTTTTCTCGGAACCTATTCCCGTCTTCTGGTGGACCTCAACCGTCCATTCGGCGTGCCGTCGAGCATGCCGGTACGTTCGGAGTGCACGGACATTCCCGGCAATGCTGGCCTCACGGACGACGAGCGCCAGCGGCGTCGGCAGATCATCTTCGAGCCGTTCCATGCCGCCGTGGCGATGCACCTCGATGAACGAGCATCCTCAGGCAAGCCCACGCGGCTGGTGACGATCCACAGCTTCACGCCGGTCTTCCTGGGGATGCCCAGGCCTTGGCACGCCGGCATCCTCTATGATCGTGCAGAAGCATTCGCCCTTCGGGTCATCGAAGGTCTGAGCGCCGACCGCTCGCTCGTGATCGGGCGCAACGTCCCCTACGGGATCGACCGAGCCGAGGACTATGCTGTGCCGATCCACGGCACCGATCGCGGCAACCCCGCGATTCTCGTCGAAATTCGCCACGACCTCATCGCGGTTGAGCGTGGTGTTGCCGAGTGGATCCAGCGCCTGGGTGAGGTGCTAGGGCACGAGAACAAGATGGATTCGAGGAGCAACTGATGTCGGAGACAGATGCGGCCATTGCCGCCGTCCAGGCCGAGATCGAGGCCGATCGCGACTGGGTTGTCCAGCTCACGCAGAAGATGGTGCAGATCCCCACCGTCAACCCGAAGTTCCAGTCGGATCCTTCGATCAATCGGGAAGGCGAGTTGCAGGCGCTCCTCGATCCGGTCCTGCAGGCGGAGGGTTTTGAGACCGAGCAGTGGGATGCGCTGCCTGGCCGGCCCAATCTGGTAGGCGAGCGGGCCGGCGACGAGGACCGCAGCCTGATCCTGTGTGGCCATATCGACGTCGTGCCGATCGGCGCTCGCAGTGACTGGAGCGTAGAGCCGTTCGGGGGCGAGATCCGCGACGGCCGCCTCTACGGCCGAGGTGCCGTCGACATGAAGAGCGGTGTCGCCGCCTGCATTGCCGCCGCACGTGCCATCCGGCGCAGCGGGATCGATCTGGTGGGCCGGCTTGCGGTCCATGCGGTCGTCGACGAGGAGGCTGGCGGCTTCGGCGCCATGGACGCGGTGAAACGAGGCAAGCTGGCCAAGGCCGTGCTGGTGGCGGAACCTACATGGGGCGACATCCTGCCGGCTGAAGGTGGCCTGGAATGGGTGCGCGTCACCATTCGCGGCCGCACAGCCCATGCCGGCTGGCGCTACAACGAAGTCTACCCGCAGCGCCACACGCCCGATCGGCTGGAGCCCGGCGTGAACGCGATCGATCTGGCTGCGCGCTTCATGCAGGCGATGCGGTTCTATGAACTGGACCGGGCACGGGCCAGGGAGCATCCGCTCGTTCCCGTCGGGCTCAACACGATCAATGTCGGCGTGATCCATGGCGGTGCCGGCCTCGGCGAGAACGGCCTGCCCAACGTCATGACCAACCCGGCGATCATCCCGGACGTCGCCGTTCTGGATCTCGACATGAAGTTCCTGCCCAACGAAAGTTCTGCCGAGGTGCGCCGGGACTTTGAAGCCTTCGTTCATCACTTCGCGCAGACTGACGCATGGCTGCGCGACCACCCGCCGACGGTGCAGTGGGAGCTGGGTGGGCTGCACTTCCCGGCGATGAACACGCCCGTCGACCACCCGCTTGTCCGCTCGCTCGCCCAGCACAAGGCGCGCCTCGGCAAGACACCTGAGATCCGCGGTTTCGTCGCGGTCTGCGATGCGGCGCACTATGCGGGTGCCGGCGTCGACGGCGTGATCTTCGGGCCATCCGGCGACGGCTTCCATGGAGTCGACGAGTATGTCGACATCGAATCGCTGGTGGAGACGACCAAGGTGATCGCCGCCTCGATCATCGACTGGTGCGGGGTCCGGTAAGCCGCGGCCTTAGCGCTGGCCGGACTCGACCGGATCAGGCCAGCGCATTGCGTCGACGCCTCAACAATTCATCGCTGGCAGCGCCTCATTCGAAATTAGTCTCGCTCAAGCACCAATCCCGGAGCCGAGGCGGTACGCCAGGGTTGCGCCGCATGATCCAGCAACAGCTCGTCGCGCCCCGCAGGCTGCCTATCAACCTCCTGACGTCACGGGCTCGCAACGGACCTCGGTCTTGACCGAGTTTGCGATGAAGCATTGGTCATGGGCCTGATGATGCATGGCTTCCAGCGCGTCGCGGCTGGGCTGTCTGTCGCCAGTGAAACGGACGTCGGGGCGGAGCGTCACGACGGTCATCGCCATGCGGCCGGCCGTGTTCTTCTCCATCACCCCTTCGGCATGGTCACGATAGGCATCGACCACGAAGCCCTTCCTCGCGGCAATCGAGAGAAACCACAGCATGTGGCAGCTCGCCAGCGACGCTACGAATGCTTCTTCCGGATCGACGGCATCCTCGGCTGACATCGGCACCGGCACGACATGCGGCGATGAGGAGGCTCGGACTTCGATCCCGCCATCGAAGCGCCAGTGATGGGCCCGGCTGTAGCGGTTATCGGCAAACATCTGGCCGTTTCGTTCCCAGTCCACGACCACGCTGTACATCGCGGCCATGCTTTCGTCTCCTTCGTCGCGCCGCGGCTTCCCGCCGGTTCATCGTGCCGGACGGGCTCGCCCTACCACTGCCAACCAACTCGACCGGATGATCCCGGCCAGCCCAGTCGGATAGGCCAGCATCACGCCGATGATCAAGATCGCGGTGATGATCGGACGCCAGGCACCGAAGTCCGCCATCAGCTCCGCGAAGACCGTCAGCACGAACGAGGCAATGATGGCGCCGTAGATCGTGCTCGTGCCGCCCAGCAGCACCATCGACAGGATGATGGTGGCGAGGCTAGCGCCGAACACGTCGATCGAGGCGTTACGCTGGTAGGCGGCATAGAAAGCGCCGGCCGCACCAGTGAAGAACGCACTGGCGGCCAGCGTGATCATGCGCTGGCGGACGATCGAGATCCCGCGGGCGATCGCATAGTCCTCGTTGTCGCGCAGCGCCACGATACCGGCCCCGATCCGCGACCGGACGAGTATGCGCAGGAAGACGGTGCTCGCCAGCAGCAGCGCCAGCGCGATGTAGAAGTAGGCGAACTTCCCATCACGGACCATGTTGTGGTCGAACAGATAGAGGCCAGGGATGCGGACGATGCCCTGTGTGCCACCGGTGATCTCCGACTGGCTGAGGATCACCTGCATCACGAGCTGCGCGAAGCCGAACGTGACCAGGATGATATAGATCCCTTTCAGCCGCAGGATCGGGATGGTGACGATGATTGCGGCCAGCGTCGCGATCACGCCGCTCGCGGCCATGGCGATCCAGGGATCCAGCCCCGTCAGCTTTGTGAGCAGGCTGTAGGCGTAGACGCCGATACCGAACAAGGCGAGGTGGCCGAAATTGAACACGCCGCCATAGCCCAGGCTCAGGTCCCAGTTGGACGCCACGACTGCGTAGATGAACGCCATGATCAGGACGTGCCGGCTGTAGGTGTCGCCGAAGACCAGGGGCAGCAGGGCCAGGATCACGAAGCCAACGGCCAGGCCGGCTGCTTCGGCTTGCCAGGAGACCCGGCCGGGCGGTGCGCCGGTCATGCCAAGTGTCCGGCGCGGCCGGCGAAGATGCCTTCCGGGCGTACCATCAAGGTCAGGATCAGGACGGCGAACAGCAGGGCAGGGGTCCAGTACAGGCCAAAATAATAGGAGCAGAAGGCTTCGAAGAAGCCGATCAGGTAGGCGGCGAAGATCGGGCCGGAGATCGAGGAGATCCCGCCGAACACCACGACGATCAGGGCCTTGAGCAGCGGGTCGCTGCCCATGACGGGCGACATGAAGCGATAGCCGCCCATGAAGATGCCGGCCAGGCCCGCCAGCGACGCCGCGATGGCGAAGGCCAGGCCGTAGAGAGCGGTGACGTTCAGGCCGACCAGTAGGCTGGCGTCCTCGTTCTGCGCCACCGCGCGCAAGGCCAGGCCCAGGCGCGTGCGGCTCAGGAACAGCCAGAGCGCCAGAAGGATGAGCGGCGTGATGACGATGATTGCAATCTGGTGCAGCGAGACGCCGACACCGGCGATCGTGGCGTTGCCCTCGACGATCGCTGGGAGCTGCTTCGAGCGCGGCCCCCAGAGTTCCAGGACGCCGTTCTCGAGGAGTGAAGCGGCCGCCAGGGTCGTGATCACCACCACCAGCACGATGTTGGGCCGGCCGATCAGGGGACGGACGACGCTCGCCTGCAGAACCCAGCCAACGCCGGCCATTGCCACGACGGCCAGCGGAAGGGCCACGGGGTAGGGCAGGCCGAATGCCGCGAACTGCCAGGCGATATAGGCGCCCAGCATCATGAACACGCCGTGGGCGAAGTTGAAGACGCCGATGGTCGTCCAGACGAGCGCCAAGCCCACTGCCATCATCGCATAGAGAGATCCCTGGAAGAGGCCGCCGAACAGGATCTCGGCCAGTGTGCCCATCGTTCCGCCCTAATGACCGAAGTACATCGACATGATCTCGCCATGGTCCATCGTCTGGCCGGGCCTGATCTCGGTCGCGATCTCGCCGTGGTTGACGAGATAGAGGTGCTGGCTGAGCTCCAGGAGGAACTCCACGTCCTGCTCGACGACGATCAGCGGCACGCCGCCCTTTGAGATCGCCAGCACGGCGGCGCACAGCTCGTCCTTGATCTTTGGTGCCAAGCCCAGGGTCGGCTCGTCCAGGATGAGGAGCCGCGGATGGCTCATCAGCGCCGTGCCGATCGAGACCATCTGTCGCTCGCCGCCGGAAAGGGTGCGGACGCGCTGACGCCAGCGCTCCCGGAGCTTGGGGAAGATCGTCACCACCTTCTCGCGATTGTCCGCCTCGTGGGCGCGGGCATGCGGCGAGTAGGCACCCAGGGTCAGGCAGTCCGCAATCGAGAGGTCCGGGAACAACCGGTTGCCCTGCGGCACATGGACAAGGCCGCTCGCCACGATCGCGCGCGCGCTCCAGCCACCGATGTCCTGGCCGTCGAACCGGATCGTCCCGCTTTTGGGCTTGAGGAGGCCGGAGATCGCACGCAGCAGGGTCGTCTTGCCGTGGCCGTTCGGGCCGAACAGGCCGACATTGCCGAACTTCCCGGCCTCCATGGACAGGCCGTGCAGCACGGTGACGCGGCCATAGCCTGCCGTCAGCCCATCCACCGTGAGGAGCGAGTTCACGCTGCCCTCCGTGTGCCGAGATAGGCTTCCACGACCCTGGGGTCCGCGATCACGCTCTGCGGCACACCGCTCGCCAGGACCTGGCCGTTGTTCAGCACCATGAGGTGCTGCGACAGGCTCATCAGGAAGGTCAGCACGTGCTCGATCAGCACGATGGTGATCCCGCGCTCGGCCGTCCGCCGGATCAGGTCGATCGAGGCTTCGATCTCGGGCTTGGTCAGGCTCGATGCCGGTTCGTCCAGGAGGAGGATGCGCGGGCCCATGGCGATGGCGGTGGCCAGCATCAGGCATTTGCGGTCGAAGACCGATAGCTCGCCGGCAAGGCGGCCGAAGCCGGCACTGCGCAGCCCCATCAACTCCAGAGCATCGGCCGCGCGCCCATGTGCCTCGGCGGAAGGCTTGCCTGGCTTGCCGTAGGTGGAACCGATCAGCGCGTTCTCGAAGACGGTAAGGCCATCGAAGCTGGTTTCGCGCTGGAATGTCCGGGCAAGCCCGAGCCTCGCGATCGAATGCCCGGGAAGGCCCTGGAGGTCGACCCCGTCCAGCCGCACACTGCCGCCGTCCGGGCCGAACGGGATGCCGGTGATGATGTTGAACAGGGTGCTCTTGCCGCTGCCGTTCGGGCCGGCGATCCCGAAGATCTCGCCAGCCTCGACCTTGAACGACACCTGGTCCACGGCCTTCAGCGAGCCGAAGGCCTTCGAGACGTTGTCGACTTCGAGAAGTGCCACGCTTCACTGCATCCAGGGCCGCGGCTTGAACTCGCCGGTCGCATACTTCTCGGGCGAGATCAGGACCCGGCTGCCATCCCAGATCTGGAAGAAGGTGATCGGGATGTAGTCGTCGCCCTGCATGGCGAGGTGCGTGGCCGGATCGAACTTCAGGCGGCCGGCGACCACCTGCTTGTCGGTCTTGGCCAGCGCATCCATGACGGCAGCATGGTCGTCAGGCTCGATCCCGGACTTCAGCGCGTCGAAGTAGAGGTTGGCGATCTCGTAGAGGGCGAGGCCATAGGTGCCGCTCTCCACGCCGTACTCGTCCTTGAACTTCTTCGCGACCTCGTCGGCACGCGGGTTCTGCGGGGAAAAGAGCGGACCGCCCAGCAGATCGTAAACCACGCCGTTCGACTTCGCTCCGGTAAGCTCGACGAATTCCGGCACGCTCGGCGCGTACTGCAGGAAGACCAGGCTCTTGGTCGGCTGCTCCAGGAACTGGGTGAGGAACGAGGCGGAGTTGCCGGGCAGATAGTCGGTATTGATCACCACATCCGGCGGGTCCTGCCGCACCTTGGCCAGGATAGAACGCCAGTCGGTCACGTCGCCGAACGGTACGATCTCGTCAACGGTGATGGTCCAGCCCTTCTCCGTGAACGTCTTCTTCATCCCCTCGGAGATTGTCTTGGAGTAGGCGTTGTCGGAGGAGACGATCGCGACCTTCTTGGTCGGCAGCGTGATCTTGCCGTCGGCGGCCAGCTTTTCGGCGAAGCTCGTCACGTCGGTATTGTAGGCATCGAAGGACGGCGTCCACGACCAGCAGCAGGCATAATCCTCGGGCTTCTCCGCGATGATATCCTTGGTCTGCTGCGAGTTGGCGGCGAGCACATAGGGCATCTCCGCCTCGGCCATGTTCTCGATCTCGAAATTCGTGAGGCTGGCATAGCCCGTCATCATGAAGTGCACGTCCTGGTCGCCCAGGAGGCGCTCGACCGCGCTGGTCACGTTGCCAGCGGACTGGTCCTTCACGTCACCGACCACGAGCTCGAAGGTGTGGCCGTTGATGCCGCCAGCGGCATTCACCTCGTCGATGGCGAGCTGCGCACCGCGTTGGAATTCCTGGCCATCTGCGCTGGCGGGACCCGTCAGGGGAGCGAGCAGGCCGATCTTCACTTGGTCGGCCTTGGCAGCCTCACCCGACCCCACAAGCAGCGCCAAGGTGGCGGCCGTCATCAAGGTGCTGCGCGCGAACCGGGATTCCTGAATTCTGATCGGCATGATATCGTTTCCCCTGAGAGCGCTGCGGTCGCTGCCGGTAGAGCAGTGCAATCGCGGTGCCAGGCGACCTTGCGATTGTCGCCTGCCCTGTGCCGCCACCGGGAACATCGGTTGCCAGTGGGTTCTGCGAAAGTTGATGTGTCAACAAAGTAGGCAGGTTGCGCAAAACTTGAAAAGATCATTTCATGGCATGGCCATGGCGGGGACGGGTGCAGAGAGCGGCGCATAGGAGGCGCGATGCCGGTCAAGGAAAGCTCGATCGAAACCAGCCACGCCAAGCTTGCCGTGCGGCAGTCCGAGGGCAGTGGCACGCCCGTCCTGATGATCCATGGCAACTCCAGCAGCGGCGCTGTGTTCCGCAACCAGCTTGAGGGCCCGATCGGGCAGCGCCACCGGCTGATCGCTCCCGACCTGCCCGGCCACGGCAGCTCGTCCGATGCGCCAGACCCAGAACGCTCCTACAGCATGGAAGGCTACGCGGACGCGATGGCCGAACTGCTCCGGCTGCTTGGCATCGAGCGGGCCGTCGTGTTCGGCTGGTCGCTCGGTGGCCATATCGGACTGGAGCTGATCGCGCATTTCCCTGCCATGCTCGGCCTCATGATCACCGGCACCCCACCGATCTCGGGTGCGGACGCCATGAAGGGCTTTCGGACCACCCCGCACATGAACCTGGCGGGCAAGCAGGACTTCACGGAACAGGATGTGGAGGACTACGCGCATAGCACGTGCGGTGAGCCGTTCGAGCCCTTTCTGCGGGACGTGGTGGCGCGCACGGATGGGCGGGCCCGCCGGCTGATGGTCGAGAAGTTCGTGGCTGGTACAGGCGTGGACCAGACCCGCGTGGTGGGGACGGCAACCGTACCGCTCGCCGTGGTGAACGGCATCGAGGAGCCGTTCGTGAATCTCGAATTTGTTCGCAACGTCCGCTATGCGAACCTTTGGCAGGGAAGGACGATCGAGATTCCGAACTCGGGCCATGCACCCTTCTGGGATGCGCCGGCCGTGTTCGATCCGATCTTCGAGCAGTTCCTGCGCGACGTCGACCGGCCGACCTGAGCGGCGGAGGCGCTTGGCCCGATTCTTGAGTGCTATTGTTCAACGAGCTCTTGGATAGGTGAGAGAACAGAAGATGAGCAAGCTGCCTGGACTGGTTCATGCGGTCGCGATCGCCGCCTGCATGGGAACGGC
>JAESGR010000340.1_pt1 | contig 46118 bp, 35 predicted proteins | sample 9269771 | NCBI WGS metagenome assembly JAESGR01 (sample SAMN15739572, study PRJNA653492) | algae metagenome | isolation source: Chroococcus sp. CMT-3BRIN-NPC107 and co-occurring heterotrophs from well... | place: USA: Clark Mountains Wilderness, California | collected 2010-04-18 | reverse complement strand
GACGGAACCGTTACGCAGATTAAATACATTCTGCCGAATATCGCTGACATCAGCGGGCATCCGCAACAAGCCGGAATCGAGTCCGCTATCAAGAGCCGATTGATTGATACGCTTGCTGACGGAACTTTCCAGCCGGATTCGCTCGTTAATCGCGCCGATTTTGCCCGTTCGCTCGTCTCGAACACGAGTTTGCGCCAAACGCTCGGCGCAACCGGCAAATTCACTGATGTTTCGGGTGATTTAGCACGCATCGCCGAAGCAGTTACGGCGAAAGGTTCGACTTTGCGCGATTACAATTTCGTTCCGAACGGTTTGTTAAGCGCGAGCGGAACTACTTTTAACCCGACCGGCAATATCAGCCGTCTCGATTTAGCCGTCGCATTTGTTCGCGCCCTCGGACACGACGAGGCAGCTCGCGCCAAAGCCAATACGAATGTGACGGTCAACGGCGTCGTAATTTCCGACAATGCGCAAATACCGAGTGCGTTACGTGGATACGTACAACTGGCGATCGATAAAGGAATTCTCGAAACCTACGAAGCTCAAGTAATTCAAACCGCTCCGGGACAATTCACGGTTTTGCCCGGACCGCGCGTCGAGCCGAATAATACAGTTACGCGCGCAACTTTAGCAACGAAGCTCATCGCTTTCAACCGGTTATTTACGACCGGCGGTTAAGCGACAAAATTGAAAAGAGATGAAAATCCCCCGATTTGTTTCATCTCTTTTCTCTCAACCGGCTCAGCTTTCGCTGAGTTTGGGGGAATTCAGCGAATAAACGGTGCGGAAGTGTTAGAAGGGTTCACTTCCGCACTTTTATCTTTAAAGGTTAATTTTTGCGGCGAAATACTCGGTATAAAAATGTTTTCACTTGAGCCTGATTTATCACGAGAAAAATAATACTCCGAAAGCAGTCATAAGATTGACTAAAATTAGAAAAGAGCGGCTCATGCAAAGCCGCTCTTTTCCTATTCCGGCGGATAAAACCTCTTTAACAGCTGAATTTAACACTATTCTCAAGTCAGCCTCAAGTCTTGAAATTAACCAATCAAGTCTTTCTCAAGAACGAAAGTTTACATTTGAACCATAAAGTTTTTTACAAATATTTTGACAGGAGATTCCAAGAAAATGAAACGCAGCGCTACGAGAGAAACGAAATCTATTTTGGTTAAATTAACATTTGCCCTTTTTGTTTGGTCGATTATCTTAGGCGTATTGATTTTGCCATACAATACGACCAATGCGGCAAGCGAGCAGACGGCAATCGACCCGCACGCGCAGATGTATAAACGCTCTGCACCAAACTTTGATTTGAATGCAACGCGCAATCTGGCTAATTTACGCCAAGTTACAAACGCACAGCTTGAGGCATTAAATAACTTAAAGGCTTCAACCAATGATTCAAACGTGACGGTTCGCTGGAATGAGTTCGGCGGTTCGCCCGACGTGATTTATGATTTCGCTTCACAGCCCTTCTCGGGAACGCCCGAAGAAGCCGGACGCGCTTTCTTAAATCAAAACGCTGCGCTTTTTGGTATTTCCGACCTGAACAATGTCCGCGTTTTCAGCGAGAAAGAAGCGCTCGGCGGACACCTGATTCGCTTTCAACAAACTTTTAATGGTATTCCTGTTAACGACGGCGGCATCGGTATTGTAATGAACGCCAACAAACAGGTGATTATGGCTTCGGGTCCGTTTTTCCGCGACGTTGCCGTTAATACTAATCCGAGTTTGAGCGCGGAACAAGCCAAACAAGCGGCAGCCGCGGATTTGCAACAATTCCACGTTGCATTGCCCGACGCGGTAATGAATCTCCTTCAGACGGGTTTAAGCAATTTGACCGCGCAAGCCGCGCCGATCGAAAATCTCGAACCGCAGCTCGGCGTTTATCCGATGGCGGACGGTTATCGACTGGTTTATAAAGTCGCCAAATTTTCAACCAATCCGTTCGGTCTTTATATGATTTCGGTTGATGCGCACACCGGCGAAATCGTCGGACGCAAAGATTTCGTCAGTTATCAGGCGCATGGCGCGCTGCCGTTTACCGCGGACATTTATCCGAAATATCCGACCATTACCGATGAACTGAAAAACAAAGGAATCATTAGCGTCTGCAATGGCATTCCGTGCGGGCAGGAGCGCGTCACGCTTCGTAAATTCGACGCGCAAAACACCGTTACCGGCTTAAACGGAACTTTGACCGGAACCAACACGGTCGTCAACAATGCGCTGGCGACGAAACAGCCGTTCGCACAAGCGGCGCTCGGCACGTGGCATTTCCGCAATAACGACCCGACGAAATTTGAAGCGCGCACCAACGAAATCGACCAGTTCGCTGAACCGGCTGAGCATCAGGACGAAATCAACGCTTTCTTTTTCACGACTTATTTGCTCGAATATGTCGATAATCTGCACATCGGCAGCGACAACGGAACGTTCGGCTCGCAGGGCAGTTTCCCCGACAATTATCCGAACAAAACCACTCCGCTTCCGGCAACCGTGCATATTCCGAACGTGTTGGTCGCATTAACGCCGAACGCGATCCCGCAGCCGACCGACCCGGAATTTGCCCAGAAAATTCTCGGACTTGATAACGCTTTCGCGCTTAATCTGACAAGCATCATCGAGGGCGTGACAGCAACGAAATCGCCGGTCGTCGTCAATCCGACTTCCTACGGACACGGCTTTTTATTTAATGATTTAGCACTCGAAGGCACGGTTCCGTATCATGAGGGAATGCACGCCATCACTTCGCCGATTGCCGGACTCGAAGGCACCGAAGGCGGCGCCCTGAACGAAGGTCAAGCCGATATGTGGGCGTTCACGATCACCGATAATCCGAGCCTCGGCGATTACGTCGTCAATGCTTTCAAGTTTCGTCAGCGATACCGCGATTTGAACCGCGACCCGGATTCGGTTGCTTATATTCGCAGCGCGAACTCGACGCTTAAGTACTCAGACATCGCGACTTTGATTGACCGCACAACCGGTCAACCGGATTTTGAAGAGCATTACGACGGCGAAATTTATATGTCGACGATGTGGGACATTCGCACGATGCTCAACCGTATGTATCCGCAAAAAACTTTCAAACGCCCGCGTCCCAGCGACGGTCAGGCACAAAAGGAAATCACGAAAGGCACGCACATTTTTGAACGGGACTTTTTAGGTTCGATGTATATTCTGGGAACGACCGCGCCGGATACTCTGGTTAAATCGCGCGACGCGATGATCGTCGCCGACCAGATGCTTTATCCGACCGATTCGACCGACGCCGATTCGCCGGGCAAACATCGCGCGATGATCGAACAATTGTTCGCGGCAAAAGAACTCGGCGTCAACGCCGTCGAAGTAACGGGCGGCAAAGCGACGATTTCAACACAGGTGACACCGTTTGCCGGCGATCAAGCTGCTCCGGCAACCCCGTCAAATGTTCAGGTCGCTCCGGCTTCGGCTCGTTCAAACCGCGTTTCGTGGAACGCCGTTTCGGGTGCCTTGGCTTATGAAGTGCTGAAACGCAAAACCGCCTTCGCCGGTCGCCGCGAGCCGAACGGCAAACGCGAATACGCCGACGGCGACGCTTCGACGACTGGTTTCCGCCACGTCGCGTATGTCAACGGCAACGAGCTTTCATATGAAGATAAAGGCAAGATTCAAGAAATTTTCGCCCCGGCGGGCTTAAACAATCTTTTCGACAGCGAATACGTAGTTCGCGCCATCGGCGTCAACTCGACCGGACAACTCGGTTTCTCGGCTTTTTCAGGCTCGTCGCTTCCGTCAACCGTTAAACAGGAATTGACCGCGCAAGTGGATTCGGTTATCTCGAACATCAGTTTCGCGGGCGGTATGACGACGTTTGACAACAAATTAACCAATGCTCGCGGCGCGTTATCAACCGACAAGACGATTTATTCGCCGCTTGAATTCCAAATCGTCAGCATTTCTAACCCAACCGTAACGGTAAAAAATGCCGACGCTAACGGAAACACTTTCGTCTACAATCAGACGCTCGCCCTCGGTTCGACTTCGAACGCCAAACGGTTTGAATTCAACAACCCGATGACGCAGCTATTCACTTTCGACGCGAAGATTTTCGGTAACGCGTTCGCCGGTTCGACTACGGGAACCGGAACGCAGACCGGCGACGGAACGAGCAATCCGCCCGCGCCCGTAACTTATTCGATTTACAACGAAACCAAAACCGGCACATTGCTCGGCGGCGAACCGACGGCGACGGGCGGCGAAAGCGCCACGTGGGGCAAACCGGAATTCAAAGGCATCACTTGGGACGACATTGAAATCACGACCCAATCGGACGCTCTCATTCTCGAAGCCAACCTGAGTTCGCTGACGGCAGTTGACCTCGATTTTGAAATATTGACATTAGACGGCAAATCGCTCGGAACGAGTGCCGGAGCGACCGCCACCGAGTTTATTTCGACCGCGGTTCAGCCGAACACGAAATACCTGATGCGCGTCAAAGGTTTCGCCAACGGTCCGTCAAGTTTCCAAATCGTGACGAATCAACTGCTGCCGAGCGACTCGCCGAACGCCAATGCCGGAACAAGAACGTCGGGCGGCGGCACGACGAGCGGCACGACTTCTCCGACGACGACGGTTTCCAAACTCGTTCGCTTTACGGTCAATCCTTTAACCAAGAGCGTCACGGCTAAAATTCTTTAATAATCGAAGAGTCTCAGCCAAAACAAGAAAGCGAAAAAGCGAAGTCTCGAGACTTCGCTTTTTCGCTTTCTTAAATTGCAATGAAGTTTTGAACGTCGATTACACAAATATTTAGTTGTTTTTTTTAATAAAAAAGTAATTCGCAATCGATTTTTCTTTTGCGCTGATGGCAGCTAAAGGCGGTTTTTCTCTTTTCAGACATTCGGAATCCAAAATATCTGTCCGCAGTTTTCGACCTTTTTCAAACCTAGATTCGGCAAATCATTTTCATTTGCGCCTAAATATGTAAAATGCGGCAAATCCGAAACGACGGTTTGAAACCATGTATTTCGAGCCAAAATGTCGCGCACGCTTTCATTTTTGAATTCCGCGACATCGAACGCGAGCATTGCCAGATGCTGCGAAGATCCCGGCGGCGCAACTGAATAAATTATGGATTTCGACAAATCCTTGCTGAAAAAAATTCCTTTATCTTCTAAATTTAAAATCACGGGAACTTGCTCGAACGGCTGGAGCGACCGAATTTGTTCCGTTTCTTTTTCGGTTAATTTCCCTTCTCTCGTCCAATGTTCGAGCGCCGGCTCGACGCGACTCGCCCAAAGTTCAACGGTTTGCCGGTAATTTCTCCGCGCTGAATCCGCGCCGCGCGGCGTGATCGTCAAATCGTTTTTTTCCGCCTCGGCAATCGCTTTTAATAAATCTTCCATCGCCGCCGTTTGCAGTTCCAATTCAAAACCGCCGACGTTTTCTTGAGCAATCGAAACGCTATTTTGAAATTCATCAACTTCCCGTTCGTTTTTGAAAATGATGCGCGGCGGAGCAACTGCTTTACCGCGCGCGACGAAAAGCGCGCCGTATTCTTCTAAAATACGTTTTTCGACAGAATTTGCCGCGTCATAAAACTCGGAAAAATCAATGTTTCTCCGAATTAATTCTTTTTCTAAAGACCGGTAAAATTTCATCGTTATAAATAATAGAAATTCAAACAAAGGCTCAATAATACTTAATTTTCCTATCTTTGCAGCTTTGCGCCTTTGCGGGAAATTTCTCTCCCGCCAAGGCGCAAAGCTGCAAAGAAAACAAGCTGGCTTTTTCAGCTAAATATTTTAACGAAAGTTGAAACAATCTCTTCCATTCTTCATTTTATTTCCGATTCCAACTGAAAAACATCGTAATCTCTGACGATTTGTTTGACGGTTTCAATATGTGGATACATCACCGTATCTTCTTCGATAAACGGCACGCGGGCGCGAATCGCGTCATAAACCGGCTGCGTTTTTAAGCCTAATTTTTTGTCCGCGCCGATTCGTTTTTTGCGAAAATCAACGCCCTGCGCCGCTGCGAAAAGTTCGAGCGCGAGAATACGTTCGAGATTTTCGGCAGTTTGCCGCAGCTTCAGCACCGAAGTCACGCCCATCGAAACGTGATCTTCGACATTCGCAGAAGTCGGAATCGTATCAACCGACGCCGGATGCGCGAGAATTTTATTTTCCGTGCAAAGCGCAGCGGCTGTATACTGCACGATCATAAAACCCGAATTCAAGCCGCCTTTTTCGGTCAGAAACGCGGGCAAAACGTGCGCGTTCGACGCTTCATCCGTTAAACGCATTAAACGCCGCTCGCTGATGTTTCCGAGTTCGGAGAGCGCAATCGCCAGATAATCAAAGGCTAAAGCAAGCGGTTCGCCGTGAAAATTTCCGCCGGAAATGACTTCGATGTTTTCGCAATTCTCGTCGCAGAAAATCAGCGGATTGTCGGTGACTGAATTCAGTTCGAGCGTTAAAAGCCATTCGGCGTAAGCGACGGCGTCGCGGCACGCGCCGTGAACCTGCGGCATACAGCGCAGAGTGTAGGCGTCCTGACAGTTTGACGGATCGAAACAGCGCGTAAAATCGCTGCCTTCAAGAATATTTCGCAGATTTTCCGCGCACTGCATTTGTCGCGGATGCGGGCGAAGCGCGTGAATTCTGGCGTCAAACGCCGTCGTCGTGCCGCTTAACGCTTCCAAACTCAAACAGCCGGCAACGTCGGCGACGTTCGCCAGACGAATCGATTTCCAAGTTTCGAGCAATCCGACGGCGGTCATAATCGTCGTCCCGTTCGTCAGAGCCAAACCTTCTTTCGCTGCGAGAATTAAGGGCGACAAACCGGCTTTTTCGAGCGCAATTCGCGCCGGAAGAATTTCGCCGCCGAATTCGGCTTCGCCTTCGCCGATAAGCGGCAGAGACATATGCGCGAGCGGCGCTAAATCTCCGCTCGCGCCGAGACTTCCCTTTTCGGGAATAATCGGATGAATGCCGCGATTGACGAATTCGAGCAGTAATTCGAGCGTTTCTAGTCGAATGCCGGAAAAGCCTCTGGCTAAAGTGTTGGCGCGAATCAGCATAATCGCGCGCGTTGTCGCCACGTCAAACGGATTTCCGACGCCGACGGCGTGACTGACGACGATATTTCTCTGCAAAAGTTCGACTTCTTCGAGCGAGATGATTTTATCTTTAAACGCCCCGAATCCGGTCGTGATTCCGTATGCGATTTCGCCGCGGTCAAGTAATTTCTGAACCGCATTTGCCGCGCGTCTGACGTTTTGACGCGCTTTTTCCGACAGACGCACGCGAATCGCGTCCGGTTTCGCTTCGGCGACCGCGACGACTTGTTCAAACGTCAGGCTTTCGCCGTCTAAAATAATTTCATTCATTAAAATTCGTTGCTAACCGTAATCCAGAAACGGTTTTCTATGTTATTTCTTCGACGATTTTACCTTTTTTGAAGACTTTTTCAATCAGGTTACCGCCGAATTCATACGCGATTTCGCGGTAATCTTTGGTTTCGAAAATCAGCAAATCGGCATTTTTTCCCGTTTCAATCGAGCCGATTTGCGCACCTTTAGCGACGGCGAACGCCGCATTTATCGTCGCAGCGTTAAAGGCTTCCGACGGCAGAAGCTTTTGGTAGCGGCACGCAATCGCCATCGCGTTCGGCAACGACGGACACGGCGCGCTGCCCGGATTGTAATCGGTCGAAACGGCAATCGCGCAATTTGCGTCAATCAATTTTCTCGCGTCGGCAAATTCCTTTGATCCGAAATTAAAATTAACCGTCGGAGTGACGACGCCGATTGTTTCCGAAGCGGCGAGCAAAGCGATTTCCGCCTCGGAAATCTTATCGAGATGATCAATCGAAGTCGCGCCGAGTTCGATTGCCATTCGCGCAGCGCCCAAATTTGTAAATTCGTCTACGTGCGCCTTTATTTTGAAGCCGAAGCGTTTACCCGTTTCCAAAACCTTTCTTGACTGTTCCAAATTAAAAGCGTTTCTTTCGCAAAACACGTCAACGAAAAACGGATTGTTTTGTGCGAACGACGTTTGTTCGGCGTCGGAAAATTTATCAGAGCTGATTGCCTTGCTTTCCGATTCTGTTAAAACTCTGGATTTCAATTCGAATTCTATTTTATCAAAATCAATTTTATCCATCCGAAACAGACGCATCGCACTCGGCAGCATTTCATGGCAAATCAATTCGACGTAATCATTTTCCCGGTTTTTGTATTCGGGCGGAACGGCGTGTGCGGGCAAAAAAGTCGGAATCAAATCAATTGGATGGATTTTGTCGAGGGCGAAAATTGCGGCGAGCATTTTCAATTCCGTTTCCGTGTCGAGTCCGTAACCGGTTTTTACTTCACAAGTCGTCGTGCCGAGTCGCAAAAGTTTGTCGAGCCTTTGCCGCGACTTGATCACTAAATCTTTGAGACTGATTTCGCGCGTCTGCCGCACGGTCGAGAGAATTCCGCCGCCGTTTTCCAGAATTTCTAGATAATCCGCGCCTTTGATTTTCAATTCAAACTCGTCAAACCGATTTCCGGCGAAAACGACGTGCGTGTGGCATTCGACAAAACCTGGCGCGACGATTTTCCCGTCTGCGTCAATCGCGTTCTCGCTGGTATACTCGCGCTCGATTTCCGCCGATTTGCCGACCGCGATTATCAATCCGTCTTTGACCGCGACCGCGCCTTTTTCAACTATGCCGACATCTCGCATCGCCGCGCCGCGTTTCGGCGCGCCGCCGGACGCGCACGTCAACACTTGTCCCGCATTGTAAATTAACAGATCGCAGTTCGTCATTATTCGTTCAAAAAAGATTTTTCAAAAACGGGAAACAACTAAAATATCGAATCTCCATTATAGATTTTGCATTATAAATTCTGAATTATTATTGATAAAAACTTTTCTTATTTTTCAAACAATTAAGAACGTAAAATGCGAAATTTATAATTAACACTTGTTTTCAAGTTGAATTTTTATCCAGCCATTTTTCAATCGCGGGCGGGCGAAAATTGGTCATCAATTCGTAAAGTTTTTCAATATTATCTCCGCTTAAAACAAGACGGCGATGGTCGCCGGCGATAAAATTCTCGGCAGTCGCCGCATCGAACATCGCCAGCAGATTATCGTAAAAGCCTTCGACATTTAACAAAGCACACGGTTTTCGATGAATGCCGAGCTGCGCCCAAGTCACGATTTCGCAAAATTCCTCAAACGTGCCGAAACCGCCGGGCAGAGCGATAAAACCGTCGGCGAGCTCCGCCATCATTGCTTTGCGCTCGTGCATCGAGTCAACGACACGCAATTCGGTCAAACTCTGGTGCGCCACTTCTTTGATCGCCAGCGATTCGGGAATGACGCCGATGACTCTGCCGCCCGCTGCCAAAACCGTATCCGCGATTTTACCCATCAAACCGACTCTGCCGCCCCCGTAAACGAGTTCAATATTTCGTTCGGCGAGAAAAACGCCTACTTTTTCCGCCGCCTGCAAATAAGCCGGATTCGTTCCCGTGTTCGAGCCGCAAAAAACACAAATTCTTTTCATATTTTATTCCGGCGAGCTAAATTTTCTCGCCTGCTGCCGGGCGCGCCGGCGATACTTTTGATGTAATTAAACGGTTAAATAATTATCATATCCGCCGAACACAATCCAGAGTCATCGTGAGTAATCGTCGATAAATCAGCCAATTTACTAAAACGCTTGAACTTAGGCGTACTAATCTAGTATTCTCTTTCTTGGCTTTTAATTTTTCTACGCAAGGGGTTCCATGCCAAAAACAGTTTTGATTGTCGAAGATTACGCCGACACGCGTCATATGATGAGGTTTTTGCTTCAGGATTTCGGATTTGAAGTCTTTGAAGCCGAAAACGGCGAGGAAGCCGTCGCGCAGGTCAAACAGTTTATGCCCGATTTGATTTTGATGGACTTATCGCTGCCTGTGATGGACGGTTTGACCGCGACGCAAATCATCAGAAAAGTTGACGGCTCCGCCAAAATACCGATTATCGCCGTAACAGCTTACGGAAAATCGTATTATCGCCAGGCAATCGAAGCCGGATGCGACGATTTGATCAACAAGCCGCTTGATTTCGACAACCTCGAACCGATTATCAATCAGTATCTCGCGCCGTAGTTTTCAACGCGATTTTTTTAGTATTCCGGTTTACTGCAGTTTATTTATATACAGCCGGAATATCTATTTTTGCGCTTCGACACTGTAATTAACAGTTCGCTTTGCTCATCTGCCGCAGCATTTACAAATTTTCCCGGGCGAATCTAAATTAACGCTTTGAAACTTCGCTTCGTTTTCGGCTCTGATCGGCTCGCGATTCATCGAGTCGAAATAATCGTTAATTTCTTCGGTTAATTTCAACTTTTCCAGATTGGTCAAATTCAAAAACCCGTGAAAAACAACCGTCACGTTTTCCTCCATGAAATAATTCCTCCAATCATTTTATATTCCTGAACATGCCGCTAAACTTTTGAAACAAAAGCGTTAAAAATTCATTTTTTCTATAATCGCCTGAAATCCGGCGTTTTGACGTAGAGCGGTAAAACGCGGCTCGACTTTAACCCAAACCATTCGCTCTTCGCGCGCCGCCAAACACTTTTCCAACGCGGCGACAGCTTCATCGGTGCTCTCGCTCTCGGCATAATTCATCGCCAGCGAATAAAGCGCTTTTGAATCGGTTTCCGACTGCATTTCAAGCTCATGCAAAAGAGGGTCGGATTTTTCAATTTGACCGATTTTTCGATACGAAGCGGCGACGAGTGAGAGCCACGCAAACGGTTTTCGTTTTTGGTTTTTCTCAAAAACTTTCTCGCCGAGTTCGATAACCTTTGCATACTCGCCTTTGTGATAAAGAAAAGTCGCCAGAGCGCGATTGGCTAGCGCGTTGTCCGGATTGACCCGCAAAAAGTCCTCGGCTTTCCTTACGGCTTCGTCGTATTCGCCGCGCGACTCCAAAACCGCAAAGTGCCCGGTCAAAACCGCTTCGGAAAGCGGGTCAAGCGCATATGCTTTATTCGCTTCGGCAAGCGCTTCATTATGTTTACCGAGCGGCGCTAAGATATGCGCGTAACGAACATGCGCGAGCGCGTAATCGGGCTTGATTTCGGTTGCCCGCCGAAAATCATCAATTGCGCCTTTCCAATTCCACTCGCCGTTTCGACGAATCAAACCGCGCGTCAAATATGCTTCCGCCAGATTTTCGTCGAGACTGAGCGCTTTATTAACAGCAATATGCGCTTTGGCGTAAAAATCGGCGGCTTTTTCGTCGGTGGATGAGTTGGCAGATAATGTTAGCGCTTCCGCCAAACCGGCGTGCGCCGCGGCAAGCGTCGGGTCGAGCGTGATTGCGCTCTGAAATTCTTCAATCGCTTTTTCTGCGCGTTTCTGGCTGTCGCGGTCGTCGAGAATCATTTTGCCGCGCATGTATGCGCGTTTCGCTTCGGCGTTTGCCGAGAGATTCTCAGCGATTTTATCGTCCGGCGATACAGCATTTGTTTTATGACTCGAACGAAAAGCCGTTACCGTGACAAACAAAATTCCCGTCAACACAACCGCGAAAACCGCCCAACGATAATTACTGCGCGGTTTGGATGAAACTCGATTAAGGTTTTCCGCTTCAATCGCAGAAGTTAAATTTTCAATCTCGGGCAAAATCTTAATTATTCCAGAAGCATCTTCATCCGAGATCTCTTCAATCGAAACGCTTTCTATTTTCCCGACGAAACGATAACCGCGTTTCGGCACGGTTTGAATGAGATTTTTTTCGCCGAGAATTTTGCGAAGGCGTGAAACCGTGTAATTGATATTTCCCTCTTCGACGAAAGTTTCCTTCCAAACTTTTTCGAGCAATTCTTCGCGCGAAACGATTTCACCGCCGCGTTCGACGAGCAAAATTAAAGTCTCCAAAACCTTCGGCGCGATGGCAACAAGTTCGCCGTCGCGCCACAAACCCGGATTTTCGGTATCAAGCCGAAAATTTTCAAATTCATATAAACGATTGAAATGATTGGACATATTTCAACCTCACAAAAAACTCATCTTTTCCAAAGGATTTTTTCAGCGTTCTCAAACTAGATTTGTCGAGCGACGACAAACATCCTTGCAAATTTTAACTTGAGACGCAACGAAAATCGCCGGGAAATACAAATTTGCGGAAAAAAAGATTCGTTTTTTAAAGATCGTCCGGCAAGTTTCAAAGAAAAAAGCATGAAACATCAAATTGTAAATTTATTTTTTTTCCATTTTCTATTAATTACGTTTGCGGCATCCGGCGTTTTCGCGCAGGAATCTTTTCGCGTCGGCGACGCGGTCGAAACGAGCGACGGCAAACAATGCCGCGTCGAATCAATCACCGGAGCGTCCGCCAAAGTTCGTTGCGGACCGAACCGTTCAGACATACGCGTTTACAGCTTTCAATCATTAATTTCCGCCAAAACCGCCGAAGCCAAACGCGCCCGACAGCGTCAACAGCAGCTGGAAAATCAAAACAGGCAAGCCGTCAATGCGCAAAATGCCGCAGCGAAAGCCGCGCAGGAACGGCAGGAAGAGACGCTGGACGACCAGCGGCGGGCTTTTTGGCGAGAAGCGAAACAGTTTGAAAATACTGTTCATATGTTCCAGCATCTTTACAATCCAGCGAAATATAAAGTCCTGATTCCGAGTTATACGCCGGATATGCTGACCAAAGGAATGTCCGAATTAGCCGAACTGGATGTGCTCTGCTCGAAACACGTCGGCGTCACGAATGTTCCGAAAACGGAAAATGACGATTATATCCGCGAACATTACGCCGATTGGTGCGCGCTCGCTGCGAAACGCTCGGAAATCGATAAGGTGGCACGAGTTTTCGCGGCAAAATCCATTGATTCGTTTTACGAAATCGAACGCCAGTTCAAGGAAACGCTCGATAGCCGCGAAGGATTCGTCAACGGCGGCGTGCAGATGCTGATTTACGAGCCGGAAGTTTGGAAACGCCGTCAAACCGAGCAAATGAAACCGAGATTTACCGAACTCGGAGTCGAAATGCCTGCCGATTATTTCGCCGGAGTCGAGAAAAAAGCCGCTGACATTAAAAAAATTATTGATCAAACCGCTCCGACTCGCAGTTTTACAGCGCCGCCGTTTCAAGACGCGCCAGCGCAGGCAATCGCACGGCGCGAATTCGCCAAAACGTATCCGGGAATTCAGATTTTGAAAATCGGCAGCGATTACGCGACATGGAAAGTTTATAAAAATTCCATCGGCATTCCGACCGATCGTTATAAACGCGGATGGGCGCTCGTCAAAGTGCCGAAACGTCCGTATTGTCAGGCGAAAGAATGGGTTGTCAAACAAACCTATACGGGCGGCGGAACATTTTCGGCGACTGTTTCCACTAAAAGTGAAGGTCCGGTCGGCGGAATTTTTATGCGCTGCGGTTAATGTCCGTAAAGCGGTCGTTTCCCACGATTCACTTTTATTCAACGGAGATTCCTGATGAATAATGTTTTGAAATATGCGGGTTTACTTCTGCTTTTAATTGGTTTCGGTCTCGGCGGTTTGGGTTTGTATCTTGGTTATCTGAACAGCATACACAACGAATGCGTCGAGTATTCTTCAGGCGCGTTGATGAAAACAAAAGTCGCGCACGCGGCAATAGGAACGGCGCAGGAAGAAAAACTGAAATCGGAAGCCGGCGATGCGACAGCCGGAGCGAAAACAATCTGCGAAATCGCGAACCGCACTAAACAAAACGGCATTTGGGCTGCAGTTTCGGCGCTCGCGTTAACCGCAGTTTCCATCGTTCTGCTGTTTTTTTCGCGTCGAATCAGCAATTCGCGCTTAAATTAAAGTGATTCCCCGAAATTAAAAACAGTGAACGAAAACGGGTTCATATTCGGCAGTTGATACTTCACAGGGCAAAAAATTAAATACAAATTTAACTCTATTCAAAAAAAAGCAGTTTCTACCGAAAGCTGGATTTCATTGCGACTGCAGCATCAGGAATTTTACCGCTTTAACATCTGAATCAGTCTGAGATCTTTTTTTCATTTCATTTCAGCTCCACAAATTTAACACCATATAGAACACTGAATGTCCGAAATGGTTACAAGAATCTTTAATGAAATACCAAAAACATTTAACTTTTACGCATAAAAACGCAAAGGCATTGTAATTGCTAAGAAGTTTGCAAGTCATAATTCAGCAAAATTCAATTTTGCAATAAATATATAGGGAGAAATTTGAAAAAATGAAAAAGTTAATTACGACATTTATGATGTTTGCGGTGCTAGTCGGACTCGTGCCGCTTTTGCTGCCGATTTCGGCAGACGCGCAGCAGAGAAAGATTTACGCGCGCCGCGTCGTCGGACGCAACGGTCGCGTGCGTTATGTTAGAACGGCTAAACCTAGCTTTTACCGTCGTCATCGTAACCGCGTCAATGTCGCAGCCGGAACCGTCGGCGGAGCGATTTTAGGCGGATTGATCGGCGGCAAACGTGGCGCACTCATCGGCGGCGCTGCTGGCGCGGGCGGCTCGGCGCTTTACACATACAAAATTAGACCGAAAAAGAAAAAATACGTGCGAGTAAAAAGATACTAATTTCGGTTTTTGAGCTAATTTTTAACTAAAAAGCGTTGATGAAAATTTTCATCAACGCTTTTTAATTTTTCCCGCAAATTACGAATTACGAATATTGATTCAGCTGCAAAACTTTTCTAATTTTGTTTCACATCCGGGCTCGATTTGTTTGCACTTTTCGGCGCTTTATTTTGTTTCGAATCATCCTCTTGGTCGTCGCGGTTGCCCAAATCGTATATTTTTACGTTTTTGTTTTGCAGCCCGAGCAGAAACATCCGGTAATTTTCGCTTTGCAGCTGAAGAATCGCTGAATTTTCACCGGCATTTATGGACAGCCAATTTTTTTTGGTTTTCATAAAGAAAACCGGAAAAGCAGACAAACCGAAAGCGAGCGCGCCGAGCGTGGCGGCGGTGTAGCGCGGGCGATTGGAAAACGTGTATTCAGCCGTTTGGATTTCGGAAAATGAAATAAAGCGTTCTTCGCGTGTCTTTTTGCCGGAGCGAATGGCAATACGGTCATTTTCCAATGAGATTTCAACCGGTTTCGTTTCGACGGTTTTCCCTTTTCTCACTAACAGATCGGCTTTATAGACCGCCTGATTTTGCGCCGAAATCGGCAGGCGGCAAAACGTCAGTGCGGCGAAGAATAAAATTGTAAAGGCGATTTTCATAATTTTTCATCGGCAAAACTCTATACCAATTTGCCGAATTGGTTTTTGAAATTTACTGATTGGAAGTTGTTTGATTCGCTTCGGGCGAAGTGGCGGATTTCGGCGTGTTTTCCGTGAGAAAAGCGCGATACGATTCTATTTCTTTAGGAATTTTTATGCTCGCTTCGGGCGCGCTGAAAAGCTGTTTGGTTCGCAGCCCGAAGACGCTTTTGTTCATATTATTGTCCTGCACGACAGCGACGGCTTTGAAAAGCGAATCGGTGCTTAAACCGGTATCAATCAATTGACCTTTATCGAGCGTGTAATAAAGCACTTTAGCCGCTTGCATTAATTCCTCAGCGCCTTTACCTCCGATGACCGGACCGAGCGTCATTTTTCTTTTTCCATCCGACGTAAAACCGACATCGCCTTTTTTCAGCCAGCCGACCGCTTCGTCGTCCATAAACAAAATAACTGCATCGAACGTTTTTTTGCCCGCGATTTTCAAGTTCATATCCTGCGCTTTCAAACCTAAAAACGCGGGAACGCCCCATTGACCGTCCGCTTCTCTGATCGCAACGATGCCGTTCCCGATGGTTAATTCACTGAGCAGAATATTGACTCGCGTCAAACCGGGAAAAACCGCAACGGCTTTGGCTTTTCCGAGATATTCTACCGGAAGCGAAGCAGCGCCGAGCGCGGCGAACTGTTTCAAAATCTCGGTTGATTTTTCCGCGCGCTGAACGCCGGTCGCCAATTCTTTCGGATTCTGTGCCCAAACACTGGTGACAAATATAAAAACAGCGAAAATTTTTAGTAAATGAATCGTTTTGAACATTATTTTTCTCCAGATTACAGAGTTATTTAGTTGAATAAGCCGCTCAAGGTTCTTGCCGAAAGTTTTTTCAGCTTCGAGCGAGGCGCACGAAAGTTTTGTTTTTGAACAGAATTTATTTTAATGTTTGGAATTCTCCGACAATAATCGGACGAAAACTGTGAAAATTTTAAAGTTAGTAAAATTAATTTTGAGTTGTCGCCGCCCGTCGGGCGGCGACAACGTTTAGAGTTGCTTAAAATGAGGTTTTTGTCAATCTTTTTCCGATTTCAACCTTGTTTCTGCATCTGTTTGGCGACCTTTTGCACTTCATCCAAAACGCGCAGCAAGTTGCCGCTCCAAAGTTTTTCGATTTGTTTTTTGGTATAACCGCGGCGCACGAGTTCGAGCGTCACGTTAAAAGTTTCCGAAGCGTCGTCCCAACCTTCAACGCCGCCGCCGCCGTCGAAATCCGAGCTGATGCCGACGTGATTGATTCCGATTTTTTTCACCATATAATCAATATGGTCAACAAAATCTTTGACGTTAACGTCCGGCGCGGTCGTTTTCAAACGCTCGTTGATTTCCGGTCTGAATTTCGTCCGCAACGCCGTCAATTTCGCTCCATATTCTGCCCGCTCGGTTTCAGGCATTTTCAACACTTCTTCGCGCGATAAAACTTTGAAATCTTCTTTCGCCGCTAACTCTCTCAATATATCAGCGGTCATTTTCGAGCGAAGTTCACTTTTTTCTTTGTTGACATAACCGCGAAACGCTACGGTTTGAACAACGCCGCCGTTCTTTTTAATCAATTCCAATTGTTCGTCGTCGAGATTCCGGCTGTGATCGCAAAGCGCGCGAGCCGAAGAATGCGAAGCGATAACCGGCGCTTTTGAAAGCTGAATCGCCTGAATATTCGCCTGTTTCGACGGATGCGAAATATCAATCATAATGCCCCATTTGTTCATCTCGACAACCGCTTTTTTGCCCTGTTCGCTCAAGCCGTTATGCAGCCAAACATTATCTCTTTCTCCCGTGTTTGAATCAGAAAGCTGGCTATGCCCGTTATGCGAAAGCGACATATAACGCGCACCTCTCCGGGCGAAATCCTTGATTCTATTTAAATCCGTTCCAATCGGGTAAGCGTTTTCAACACCGATCATCGCCACTAACTTGCCTAATTTACTGATTCGTCGAACGTCTTTTGAAGTTAAAGCCAACTCAATCTGGTCGGGCGCGATTTTTTCAGTTAAACGGTGAATCGCTTCGAATTTATCAATCGCGTTCGCGTAAGCCTTTTTATATCCATCTTCATTCAGTTCCCCTTGTCCGGTATAAACGATTAGCCAGGCGACATCCAATCCGCCCTGCCGCATTTTCGGCAGATTAACCTGCGTCGGCAAATTTTGGGTATAGTTGACCGTTTCAGTAAAATTCGCCGTATTGATATCGTCATGAGTGTCGAGCGTAATCACTTCACGATGAATTTTTTGGGCTTTGGCTATAAGCGCGGCATCATCGGTCAGCTTTTGAGAATTTATCTCGACACACGAAAATGTCAATAGTATAGCAACTGCGGCAAGCACAGACAGAAATCGTTTCATAATTTTCTCCAGATTATTTTGAATCAAACGAGTTTAGTTTACTTTGTAATAACTTTCGCGAGCAAGAACAAGCGATCACGCAGATTATCTTGCGAAATTGATAACCAATATTCCAACTACGCCGGTCAATTACGCAATAACCCCTTCAAAGCCATGTCGCACACATCTCGGCATACTTTCTCGACGGAAAGCTTTCCATTTGGTCGAAACCAGCGCGGCAACCACAAAATCATGCCAAACAGCGTAAAAGTCGCCGTCGTGATATCAATATCGTAGAGTTTTCCATCTTTTTTGAGTTGGACTAAAGTATTGCGAACAAACTCGAAGTATTCGCGCCGTCGCTTCAACATCGCTTCGCGTTGCGTAAAACTCAGTGAATTCATTTCGTGCGAGACAATAATCACCGCATGATTGCCTTCGGCAGCCAGACGCGCGTGATTGAAAATAATAAATTTAAGACGTTCTTCAGCGTCTTTGATCTCACGCGCCGGATTCAGCACCTCGTCTCTGACACTGTCTAATCCGAGCAAAACTACTCGATAAAGCAATTCCTGTTTACTCTCAAAATAATAATAAAGTCCCGCTTTAGTTATATTTAAGGCATCGGCAATGTCGGCGACAGAGGTTGAATCCAAACCTTTTTCAACGAACAACTGGGCTGCTGTTAAATAAATATCCTGCGCTCTGTCGAGACTTTTTTTCGTTCCGTTTCTTGGCATAAAATCATTTGGAGATTTTAAGCGAGCGAAATCTTCGCTTTCTCCGTATTGCAATTTTAATTGCTTTGGTTAAAAAAAGATGCTATTTTTACTTACCGTTCGGTAGAATTTTTATTGAATTTAGTTTCAAACAAATTTATTGTCAATCATTTTCTTGTTAAAAGCGACTAAATAGAAAAAATGTCGGATTAGACAAGAAATTTTGTATTTTATTTTTACTGCATGATGAGCATTCGAAGTAATTACTTTCAATAAACTAAAAAAACGTATAAAACGTGTGGCGGCAGATGATGAGGTTAGACAACTGCGAGGTATGCCGATATTGATGGGAAGCGACAAATTAATTTCCCAAAATTGTCGAATTGAGGCGCGAAATCCTTTGACTCATCCTGTATTATATGTTGATTTCGGCGGATTGCCGCCGATCAGTTTTTTTGTCAGTATGAGCGAAATCTTTTATGACGGCGGAAATCAGATTAGCCAAAGAAGCAAAAGCCGACAGCGTTAGGGTTGATTTACGGATTTGGAAAAACCAGCCGCGGTTACGGGTTTATTTTACATTTCTGCCCGAGTCGAAATAGCTTTAAAATTCGTGGCAAATTTATTGAAAACGCTTAAAAACAGGATATAAGGAAATGAACGCGACCAAATTGAGCCAAATTTCGAAAATCGTTTCTCGCGAAGATTACATTAAGTCCTTGCGCGAAAGGAAACTGAAGGTTTATCTTTTCGGTGAATTGATCAAAGAGACAGTCGATCATCCGTTAATTCAGCCGAGCATCAACGCCGTCGCCGAAACTTACGATTTAGCGATGCGAGAACCGGAACTGGCGAGCGCCGCTTCGCCGTTCACAAATGAGCGCGTCAATCGTTTCACTCATATCACGACGAGCCGCGATGACGTTGTTTTGCAAAACAAAATGCAGCGGCGTCTTGGACAATTGACCGGAACCTGTTTTCAGCGCTGCGTCGGAATGGACGCGCTCAATTCGCTTTACTCGACGACTTTTGAGATCGACGAAAAATACCGAACCGCTTATCACGCTCGCTTAAAGGATTTTATAACGGAAGTTCAGCGAAAAAATCTCGTTATCGGCGGAGCGATGACCGACGTCAAAGGAGACAGAAGTCTCGCGCCGCACGAGCAAGTCGACCCGGATTTGTTTGTTCACATCGTCGAGCGAACCGATGAAGGGGTTTATGTTTCCGGCGCGAAAGCTCATCAAACCGGCTGTTTGAATTCGCACTGGCTGATTATTATGCCGACGATGCGCCTGACCGAAAACGACAAAGAATACGCGATTGTCGGCGCGATTCCGGTCGAAGCCGAAAACATTACATATATTTACGGGCGACAATCCTGCGACACGCGCGCGATGGAAGGCAGCGATATTGATGTCGGAAACGCCCGGTACGGCGGTCAGGAAGCGATGATAATTTTCGACCGCGTTTTCATTCCGAACGAGCTGATTTTTATGGACGGCGAAACGGAATTCGCTTCGATGCTCGTCGAAAGATTCACGACTTATCATCGCCGAAGCTACGTCTGCAAAAGTGGTTTGGGCGACGTGATGATCGGCGCGGCGGCGCAGATTGCCGAATATAACGGCGTCGAAAAAACCTCGCACATCAAAGACAAACTCGTCGAAATGACGCATCTGAACGAAACTATTTATGCTACCGGAATCGCGTCTTCGTATCAATCAAAACCGACCAAATCCGGCGCTTATATCAATGACGATATGCTGGCGAACGTCTGCAAACATCACGTCACGAAAATGCCTTACGAAATCGGGCGTATCGCGCAGGATTTAGCGGGCGGACTGATGGTCACGATGCCTTCCGAAAGAGATTTTCGCAGTGAAGAAGTCGGACATTTGCTGGAAAAATACTTGAAAGGTCGTGCCGACGTTTCGACCGAACATCGAATGCGTATTTTGCGGCTGATTGAGAATATGACTCTCGGCAGGAATGCCGTCGGTTACCTGACCGAAAGCATGCACGGCGCGGGATCGCCGCAGGCGCAGAGAATCCAAATCGGACGGCAGATGCAGCTCGATTTCAAGAAACAACTGGCAAAAGAATTAGCCGGAATCGAAGAACGAAAACGTGACGAGTTGACAACAGAAATCGCGGATTATTTCGGCAAGGTTTTCGACACGAACATTTAAGAATTAATTTAAAGTTACAGAAAAATAAAAATCGCGTCGTCTTAAATTTTCAGTAAAGAATTTATGAAACAAACACAAGCGGCATGGTTTGCTCTCGCGGTTTTGTTTTTAATCAACGCGCTGAATTTTTTCGACCGTCAAATAATCGGCGCGGTCGGCGAACCGATACGCAAGGAATTCGGGCTGAGCGATTCGGCGCTCGGCGCTTTGAATACGGCATTCACGCTGATTTACGCTTTCGTCGGCTTGCCGCTCGGACGTCTTGCGGATAAATACAGCCGCAAAAAAATTCTAGCGTTCGGCGTGCTTTTTTGGAGCTTGATGACCGCTTTCTCGGGTTTGGCGCGAAGTTTCTGGCAGATTTTCGCCATGCGGCTCGGCGTCGGCATCGGCGAAGCATCGTGCGCTCCGGCGGCAACTTCACTTATCGGCGATTATTATCCGGCTGAAAAACGCGCCAAAGCGATGTCGATTTTCATGCTCGGGCTTCCCGTCGGGCTTGCCTTGAGTTTTGCCGTCAGCGGCTGGGTCGCAAAAAATTACGGCTGGCGTACGGCTTTTCTCGTCGCCGGACTTCCCGGACTATTATGCGTTCTCGCCGTTCTGTTTATCAAAGAACCGGTTCGCGGCTCGGTCGAAGCCGTCAATGTCGGACAAAAAAGACGCGCGGGTTCGGCTTACAAACTGATTCTTTCGTCGCCGACGATAATCTGGCTGATTCTTTCGGGCGCGCTCCATAATTTCAATATGTATGCGCTCGGCGGATTTATCACGCCTTATTTGATGCGTCATCACAATCTCGACATTGCGCAGGCGAATTACGTGGCGATGATCGTTTACGGACTGCTCGGAGCGCCCGGACTTCTTTTGGGCGGTTTCATTGGCGATTGGGCGAAACGAAAACGTCCCGATGGCGCGCTGCTGATCGCGACTCTGGCGATTTTGATTTCGATACCGTTTTTCTTTTTCTCGATCGGCGTTTCCTCGGGCGATTACATCCGATTTTCGGCGCTGATCGGAACGAGCTGCGCGCTGATGTATTTTTATTATTCGATTGTTTATTCGACGATTGCCGACGTTACCGAACCCGCTTTGCGCGGCACGGCGATGGCGATTTATTTTCTGGCGATGTATCTGCTCGGCGCTTCATTAGGACCGTGGATCATCGGCATCATCAGCGATTATTTTACACAACAGGCGGCAACCGCGGCGGGCGTCTCGGAATTTACCACCAAAACGCTCGAACCGTTTAGCGGCGCGGGACTTCGCTCGGCAATGTATCTCGTGCCGATTTTAAGCACGGCTTTAATGCTTGTTCTTTTTGCCGCTTCGCGCACGGTGAAAAAAGATGTTGAGAAAATTCAAATCTGGATGAAGGAAAATGCGTAAGAAAAATGTCAACAAAAATTCCGCGAAATAAGGAAAACGATTATACCCGCGAAGCAGCCGAAGCGCGGCGCGTTTTTGCCAAAGACCAAACGAACGCCGAATTAAATCACGTCGGTCAGTTTTCGTTTGAGCCGCAGATTTTGCCCGGCAATATTGAAAATTTTATCGGCGTCGCGCAGGTTCCGATCGGTTTAGCCGGACCACTTCTCATCAATGGTGAATACGCCAAAGGCGAGTTTTTCGTGCCGCTCGCGACGACCGAGGGAACTCTGGTTGCGAGCTACAATCGCGGCATGAAACTGCTTCGCGCTTCCGGCGGCGTGACGACAACCGTTGTTGACGACGCGATGCAGCGAGCGCCGGTTTTCGTATTCAAGTCGGCGCGCGAAGCGAGAGATTTCGGACTTTGGATCAAAGAACAATTCGACGATATAAAAGCCAAAGCGGAAGCGACTACGAGCGTCGGCAGACTGCGCGACATTCAGCAATTTCCCGCCGGGCGATGTTTATATTTGCGTTTTAATTACACGACAGGCGACGCCGCCGGTCAAAATATGGTCGGCAAAGCGACGAAAGCCGCGTGCGATTGGATGCAATGGATTTACCCGAACGTCGAACGCTATCAACTCGAAGGCAGTTTTGCCACCGACAAAAAAACTTCGTGGGTTAATGTGCTGCATACGCGCGGCAAAAAAGTGATTGCCGAAGCGACAATTCCCGCCGCAGCGTTAAAGGAAATAATGCGCGTTACGGTCGAAGATATTTTTAGAGCGCGTCTGTTAAGTCAATTCGGCGGTTATCTTTCGGGCGTTAACAATAATGGCGCGCATTCGGCAAACGGCATTACGGCAATGTTTATCGCCTGCGGTCAGGACGTCGCTAATGTCGCCGAATCTTCGGCAGCGGCAGTTTACGGAGAAATCACGCCAAACGGTGATTATTATTACTCGATCACGATCCCGTCCTTGATCGTTGCTACATACGGTGGCGGAACGGGATTGCCGACGCAGCGCGAATGTCTGGAAATGATGGATTGCTACGGCACGGACAAGGTTGAAAAGTTTGCGGAAATCGTCGCGGCGATTGTTTTGTGCAGCGAATTATCCTTGGGAACAGCCGTTATCGCCGACGAATGGGTTTCAAGCCATGAACAGCTCGGGCGAAACCGTCCCTGAATTAATCGGCATATAAGTTGATGGATAAAATTAAACATTTGATAGGGATAAAGTTAATGGAAAACCGCTCTGAAAAATTATTGGTTAATCTAGAAAACGGAATCAAGCGCATCACATTTAATCGTCCTGAAAGACGCAACTCGGTTGATGCGGAAACGGCAGAGAAATTGTTTGATGTCATCAAAAAATCCGTTTCGGACGGAACGCGCGTTATCATTTTTACGGGTGCGGGTGATTCTTTCTGCGCGGGCGCGGATTTATCGGTAAGGAGCGAAACCGAAATTGCCGAATACGATGTGACGGCTTACCTGCGCGACATTGTTAACCCGACGATTCTGGCGATGCGCGCATTGCCCGTTCCTATTATCGCCCGTGTTCACGGTCATGCCGTCGGCATCGGCTGCAACTATGCGCTCGCCGCAGATATGATCATCGCGTCGGAAGAGGCATTATTCGGACAGGTTTTCGTTAAAATCGGTTTGATGCCCGACGGCGGCAGTACTTTTTTCCTGCCGCAGCTGGTCGGCTATCAAAAAGCATTTGAATTGATCGCTTTGGGCGATATTATCACAGCCAGCGATGCCGAAAAACTCGGATTTGTTAATCGAGTCGTTCCGTTTGCCAATTTAGACGAAGCGGTTGACAACATTGCTCATCGGTTTGTCGAATTGCCGGAAATTGCTCTCGCCAGTATAAAATCAGGACTCAATCATAATCTGAATTCGGATTTAGCCGCTGCCCTTGAATTTGAAGCGATTAACCAGGACGTTTGTTTTCATTCACCCGATTTTATTGAAGGCGTGACGGCTTTTGCCCAAAAACGCAAACCGGTTTTCAACCAAACACATAAAAAAGCGGTGTAGTTTATGAACCGGTCCCAAATTTAGGAATAATTTATATTGAAAGCATTAATCTTTTCTCTAGCATTTTCGATTGACAGAAACCACCAAACTTCGCCCGTGAACAAGACGTAAACTCAAGCCATTTCATAATGAGGACGCACGCCGGCAATCTTTTTGATTCCAACTCGTGCGGCTCGATCACCTCTGCAAAGGCGTTTTATCGAGATACGATACTCATCGATTATCTGGTTAGGTAACCGGAATACATCAACAAAGCACTGGAGAGAAATTAATTGAAAATGTGAGAATTTGTGTCATAAACTGTCGGATACTGTTGTCGAATTCATTTAGTCAGAATTTATTTGATTAAAAATCAATAAATTCAAAATCTCAATTTTCTTTTTATTGACCTTTTTGAATTCGATAACAGTATCGGGTCGTTTTTGACATATTCTTAGATAGTCGCACAAAGAGGCGTTTTTGAGACTATTTACTTGATGACTTATTACTTTTAGGTTTTTTACCTTTTCCTAATATCTCTAACTCTTCGCTTGCTTTTTCAAGTTCTTTATCATTTAGACACAATCCTGTGATTAGATTTCCTTCTGCTGAATGGCTGGCAAAAACAAGATAACTTTTGCCGACTTCAAACGAGACGCCACACGCGCCTGTATGCTCTGGCGTAGCAATATTTGCCTCTTTAGAGAGAAGCCCTTTCCAAATTTCCTTTACTTCTATTTTTACAGATACGTCTCGACTTTGAGGGATTTTGTTGATTTCAATAACTTTGCCCGAAAATACTGCCGCAAGTTGTTTCAACTTCCATTTCAATTCTTGCTCGACTCCAATTACAGTCGGACAATTACAGGCAAACGCATTTAAGTGACTGAAAATTAGAAAAGCAAAGATTCCAAGTAAAGAAAATATAGTTTTTTTCATAAACTGGACTAAACACCGAACTATTTAGAGGGTAGATTAAATGTTACTCGCGGAAAAAGGTCTCAAAAAGGTCGGATACAGCTGTCGATTTCATTTAGTCAGAATTTTACTCGATTAAAACCTCATAAATTCAAAAAATTTATTTGGTTGTTCTGAAGCCTGTTTTGAATTCGACAACAGTATCCGGTCGTTTTTGCATAGCTCATTTGTCGCGGCGGAGCGCATTCTCAGACCTTGGTTTGAGAATGCGCTTCGATAGATCAAAGTGCCGGTTGCTGCAAGATTTCAGCCAAGGCTTGTAATCGGGCTGAGTCGACTGCGTTTTTTGTCGGGACAGTATTTTTGCTCAAAGATGACGCGAGGCTTTTGAGGTTTCCGATCTCTTTTCGATTCAGACGTGAACTTTCTGCTTTTTGAATCGCCAGCCGCAAGGCGACGGTTCGTTCAGGAGTTAAAGCTTGTGAACGCTCTAATTGATCGATATACGCTTTCGCTACGACTAACTTGCGTGACCACTCAATTTTCTCCTGGTTTTGAACATTCAATCCAGTCATACGAATCGATTTCGCGGCGTCAATCTCGTTTTGCGTAAGATACTGCGTCGGCGTCAACTCAAAAACGTCTAGTCCGCGGGCGATTTCTGACGCGTAAATGTGTCCGTTGTACCAGTAAGCAGACCAGTGTCCGCCCATCAAGAGCATCTTCGGATCAATCGCTCCGCGATCGAAATAGGCGATTTCAACCGGACGACTCGGGTCAGTAAAGTCCATCAGCGAGATGCCTCCCTGATACCATGCTTGAACCTTGATGTCACGACCAGGAACAGGAATGAGTGAGCCGTTATGAGCAACGCAGTTCTCGCTGTCGCTTTGAGCAGCCGGCAGCTTGTAATAACTTGCGAAGCTCAGCTTATTCTCCGCCAGTTTGAAAACCGCATTAGCGCCCCAAACATTCGGATCGTTCGCCCGGCAGCGCGCTCCCATTCCGCCGCCCCACTCATCGGTGAACACGACTTTTTTTCCATCATTGGAAAACGAGGCTGAGTGCCAATAAGCATAGTTCGGATCGTTGACCGCGTCCACACGTTTTGGATTGACCGGATCTTTAATGTCCAGCAGAATTCCATTTCCCGAGCAGGCGCCTGCCGCGAGTCCGATTGCCGAATACACGGTAATATCGTGACATTGATCGGTTTCGGAGGGTCTTGTCAATGAGTTGTTTTCGTGTGTGCCGCCGTTATTCAGTCCGTTCAACGCACCCGTCTTTGGATCCATAAACACTCGAGGGCTCGAAACTATCTGTGAATTTTGCGGAGCCGCAAGCGGCACCTTAATCACGTCAATGCGAAAAAGCGCAGTGTTGGGATTTTTGTTGGGTGGTTCATCCGAACACCCGGCGAGTTCTTCGCTTTGACGGACAAAAGAAGTTCCCGAGACGTAAATGTAGACATTGTTATTATCTTTCGGATCGGTTACCAGCGTATGCGTGTGCGACCCGCGGCAGGTTTGTACCGCTCCGACCTGCTTCGGATTTTTAATGTCCGAGATATCGAAAATCCTTACTCCGCGGAAACGATCTTTTTGCGCTGCCGGCTTGTTTTCTTGTCCCGCGGCAGGCGGAAAACCCTGCGGACTGCAATCGAGCCGCCCGTTCGGCATCTCTACCGACATAAAGAGCAGGTTTTTGTAAACGGACACGTCGCCCTGCCCGCCCGGGCACACCAACGAAGTCAACAATCTGGTCTTCGCCGGATTGGAGATATCAAAGATGTTGACGCCGTAAAAGTTGCCCATAAACAGATGGTTGCCCTGAAACGCAAGGTCAGAGTTGGCAAAAGCTAGTTGAGCAAAAACCAGTTGCAGTGGCTTTGGTATCATCGACGGATTGCCCACGCCCATTTGACCGAGCGTCTCCTGCACCTTCGGATTACTGGGATCGTCAGAGCCGAGTTGAAAAGCGTCGGGTTTTTTGAGCAGCATAACATGCTTCATGCCCATCGCCGCTTCACCGGCATTGTACATTCCCGGCGACAGTTTGGCGCGCGGGTCGTTGGCGTCCGAACCCTTCATTCCTGCCGGCAGCGGCGGCGCGGATTCTAGACCGAAAGGATTTCCACTGTCCTCATTGGCAGGTTTGGATTCGGGCGTCTTCACGGATTCGGGAGACGGCGAAGCAGTTTGTGCCGGCGTTCCGGCTGCAAAAAGCGAGCACAAAACAAGGGACGCTGTTAGTAAACGGAAAGTGAAAGTGCGTACTCGATTCATCATTTCTCCTCTACGGTTTTTCACCGAGCATTGTTTGCATGGTCCTAATTTCAGCGCGTTGACCGCTGTCGACATCCGTTGCAAAATTGAACAGTTCGGCGTCCTGTCCCGCGCCCGCTGTTTCGAACAAATCCTTTACCATAATCAACGCGCCATTATGGTGCTGAATCATTCCGGTCAAAAACAGATGATCGAACTCCGCGCCCTTTGCGTTTCTCAAAGCGTCCATCTGCTTTGGGGAAAGCATTCCGGGCATGGATGGATGATGGTTCGACATATCATGATGACTCGACATGTCCATATTTGACATTTCAGTCACCGCCGGCGACAAAGGCTCTCCTTTGGTTTCGAGCCACCGTTTCATAAACTTCATTTCATCTGACTGTGATTGACTTATTCGCGCTCCGAGCAGCCGGAGATCCTTATTCTCCGTCCGTGACTCGATAAGTGCCGTCATCTCGACTGCTTGCGCGTGATGCATAATCATCTTCTGCATGAACTCAGCATCTTTCGGCGAACGGGGCGGCAGTATCGCCCTCGTTGATGACGGCAGCGCTCTAGTCGGCTGACCCGGCGCGCCGGGTTGCACCACAACTGACGGCGACTGAGAATCAGCTTGCTGGGCGCAGACCGGCATCGATAAAAAGCATGTAAGCGCGCCGGCGGCGAGAAGTCCGCTTCGCGGCGCTGCAGCATTAATTACTGACCGCAGCTTTAGCCCTGCACTGAAAGGAAATGACTTCATCGGCGTTGAGTGATCAAGCATTTAGCGACCACTTTACCACAAAATGTCGTATCGGCGCTACCCGCATAAAAAGTTCCGGTAAGAGATGAACGCAAACAATTCGGAAATGGCTTTCATAATTCTACAATGAAATTTTATGCCAAATTTGAATAAAGTCGAATCTAAAAAAAATTGTTTATAAGACAGAATATTATTCTTGTAACTACTTTGAGAATCCACCTCAGAAACGACAGTTTTATTTTATGAAGTATTTACCATACTTCCATTGTTTCATATAGATAATGCGATGAAGCTGCACTTTCAATTACGGCGCGGTTGAAGAAAAAATCATAAATTGCTGTTGTTATGCAGCATTATTGAGGCAAAAAATTGTTGATCGAAACACTGTGCTAAATTATATAAACCAAACATCGATTTGAATAATAATTAAATGGACGGATGTCAATTCGAGTATTGAAGAAATCAATGAATAAAACAATTTTATCAATCACTGTTTTAATCGTTCAAATATTTTTCACGGGTTTAACCGATCTTTCGGCGCAGGAAAAAGAGATTGCCGTTACTATTGACGATTTGCCGTTAAACGGTCAGCAATTTGAAGCAGGCAGACTACGGACGATGACCGAGAAATTCTTGGTTGGGACGAAAAAACATCAGATTCCAGCGGTCGGATTTGTCAATGAATCGCTTCTTTATATACCGAATGAAACTGATGCGCGGATTGCGATTCTGAAATCCTGGACTGATGCGGGCGTCGAGTTAGGCAATCATACTTTTTCTCATTTAGGATTTAAGAACGCCTCTTTAGCCGAATTTGAAGATGATTTTATTCGCGGCGAGACGGTGACGAAGATGTTGCTCAAGCAAAAGGGAGCCAAAATCAGATTTTTTCGACATCCGTTTCTGCAAATGGGCGCAACGCTCGAGATAGAAAAATCCTTTGAAAAGTTTATCGGAGAACGCGGCTACAAAATGGCGCCTATTACAATAGATACGATGGATTGGATGTTTCTTGCCGCATACTCAAAAGCTCGTGATGAAAACAACAAAGAACAATTGAAACTGATTTCTGACGAATATTTGAAATACGTCGGCATTCGTTTCGATTATTCGGAAAAAGTATCGAATGAATTGTTCGGACGAGCCATTAAACACATTCTTTTAATTCATGCTAATGAATTAAATGCCGATAATTTTGACGGATTGGTAAAGATAATTAAAAACAAAGGCTATCGGTTTATCACTCTTGAACAAGCCTTAAAAGATCCGATTTACCTATTTCCAGACAAATACAACGGCACGTCCGACTGGCTCAGTATGTGGATGTTCAGCAAGGGGAAGAATTTTACCGCGCCGGCGCCGCCGGAGTTTATTCAAAAGATTTTCAACGGTAAATAGCAGTTACCATTTTTAGACGAAAAAAGGAATTGTAAAAAATGCGCATCAATAAATTAAATGCCGGTTTAGTCTTGTTTTTAGTTTTGGTGAATGGAGGGCTTTGTTTCGCTCAAAGCAAACAAAGCAAAACTTTGCGTGCTCTGGCTGAAAAGCGAGGTTTTTACATCGGCGCGGCGGTTGCGATGACGCCGCTTAAAAAGGAGTTTCAATACCGGAAAATAGTTGAACGGGAATTTAATATTATCGTCGCCGAAAATGCCTTTAAATGGGAATTAGTCCAGCCTGAAAAATCGAAATTCAATTTTAAGGACACGGATTTGCTGGTGAAGTTTGCCGAAGCCAACCGAATGAAGCTGCGCGGTCATACATTGGTCTGGCATCGGCAAATTCCAAAATGGCTCGTCGAGGGAAATTTTAGCCGTGACGAAACCATAAAAATATTAAAGCAGCATATTCAAACATTGGTCGGACGCTATCGCGGGAAAATTCTGGCTTGGGACGTTGTTAATGAGGCGATAGATGATAAAACCGGAAAGCTCAGAACCGATTCTTTCTGGTACCAAAAACTAGGTTCGGATTATATCAAACTGGCTTTTGAGTTTGCCAGCCAAGCCGATCCCGCCGCGAAACTTTATTACAACGATTATTCTGCCGAAGGAATGAACGTGAAATCCGACGGAGTTTACAATCTGCTCCGAGAGTTGAAAAGTCAGGGAGTTCCGATCGACGGAATCGGCTGGCAGATGCACGAAATCAACGGATTCCGCATCGAACCGCAACATTCTACGAACGCAAAACGCCTTGCTGCATTAGGACTTGAACTCTCGATTACGGAGTTGGATATCCGAATGAATCTTCCCGCCGGCGCCGAAGACTTACGAAAACAAGCGGACAGCTACCGCGATGTAGCTGATTTTTGTCTTGCCGAACCATCTTGTAAAGCCATTCTAATTTGGGGAATTACAGATAAACATTCCTGGATACCGAAGGAATTTCCAAAAATGGGTGATGCTTTGGTTTTTGATACGTTCTACAAACCGAAACCAATTTATACTGCTTTGCTTGAGTCTCTTGAACGAGCGTCAAATCAATTTTAAGCCATCCGTTTACTTACAGCTGTCTTGAATAATTAAAAAGATCGCCAATCAAGTAGTGTTTCAAAAACTGTCGTTTTAGATATTCAACACTTCCGAAGCATGATTACTATGTTTAAGTTTTTTCTCTTTAATTCCGTAAACCGTCGAACCTAGTTGCTTATGCTTGTCTATCAGATTCAATGCGTTTTGAAATTAAAATATTTTCAAGAAATATGAAAATATTTTTCTTTTCGTTGTTAATAATCCGCCGCGGCGCGCGTTTATATTTATGGAAGACGATAAACAGGAGAAAAACGTGAACAACGCCGCCGTCAATATGCTTTTCACAAGCGATCTAACCGACTCAGCCAAAAGCGTGACGCCCGAGAAGGCGATTGCGGGAAACGCGGAGATCGACGAACTCGCCAGCCTTTTTCGCGATTATCATAAAACGATTTTTCGCATCGCATACCGGATCACGGGCAGCCAGAGCGACGCCGAAGACGTGCTGCAGACAATCTTTCTGCGCCTCACTCCTAATCATGCGCGACGCGATTTTTTGCCGAATGCCGGTGGTTACCTGCATCGCGCCGCAGTCAACGCATCACTCGATTTACTCAGAAGCCGCGCTCGCGCCAATTCCGTTTCTCTGGATGTCATAGATTTCGATCAAAACCCGACACTTTCTTCGCCGAGTCCGGAAGACGATTTAGCGGACGTCGAATTGCGCGAGTTGATTCGCCACGCGGTCGCGAAACTCGAAGGACGAGCGGCGACAGCGTTCGCGCTCCGTTATTTTGAAGGCTACGACAATGCTCGCATCGCACAAGTTTTAGGCACGTCGCAAATGGTCGTCGCGGTCACGCTGCATCGCGCTAGAGCACGACTGCGCAAAGAGATCGGCAGTTATTTGGAGAAACATCATGAAGCATAATAAACAAAATTTAGACGCAATTATAGACGCCGCCGCACACGAAATACGCGACGAGCAGATCGACGAATCGATCATCAATCAATCCGCGACGCGCGTGTGGGCGCGAATCAATCAACAGATGACGGGCGAAAATTCTTTGTCCGCAAATTCACATTCGGGAGATTTAAATATAATGAATGCTAACAACACTAGCGAACATATTAATGGATGCGCGGATTTTCAATCGCTCATTCCGGCGTATCTCGACGGGAAACTTTCGACGCCGCGCACGCTGCTCTTCAAAGACCATACGAACGAATGTATTCCGTGTCGTCGGGCGTTAAAATTCCAGAGCGCGGATCAGTCTCCAATAACGGCTGCGGTTGGCGCTCGTCAACCCGCGCGACAGCCGCAACGCGCATTTATGAACGGATGGAAAAAAGCAAACGTTGCGCGATGGAGCGCTGCCGCCGTGTTCGTCATCTGTTTAGGATTTGTCGGATTATTCGTCTCCGAACGTCTCGACTGGTCTGGAAGCACATTAGCGGCAACAATCGAAAATGCGAACGGCGCGGTTTATGTAGTTTCTGACGAGCAGAGCCGCCAACTTGCGGCGGGCGAGCAATTACAGAAAGGCGAGCGCGTGCGCACGGCGAAAGACTCGAACGCTGTGCTGCGGCTCGCCGACGGCTCAACGATTGAAATGCGCGAACGCTCCGAGTTTTCGGTAAGCGAAAACAGACGCGGCGTAACCGTCCGGCTCGAACGCGGCGATGTGATCGTTGAAGCCGCCAAACAGCATAACGGTCGCCTGTACGTTCAGACGCCCGACTCGCTTGTCTCCGTCAAAGGCACGATTTTCGCGGTCGAAAGCGGCACGAAAGGTTCGCGCGTTTCGGTCGTCGAAGGCGAAGTGCAGGTCAATCACGCGGGCAAAGACGAAACTTTACTTCCCGGCGATCAGGCGACGACAAGCCGGAGTTTAGACAAAACCCCGGTGCAGCAAAATGTCGCGTGGAGCCGCAACGCAGCGCGTTATGCGAATCTCGTTTCGGAGCTTGCGAAACTGCGACGCGACGTTAATCAACAAATCGCGCGTCCCGGCGTTCGCTATTCTTCCAAATTCGTTGATCTAGTGCCGGAAAATACGGTGTTCTACGCGGCGCTGCCAAACTTAACCGAGTCGCTTGCCGAATCACAGCGCATTATGCAGGAACGAATCAGCCAGAATCCGGCGCTTGCCGAATGGTGGAAAGGCAACAAAGGCGATGGTTTGGGCATTAACGAACAGACATTGTCACGCGTCCGCGAGTTCGGCTCGCAGCTCGGCGATGAAATCGTTGTCAGCGCGGAAATGGACACGAAAGGTGAGCCAAACGGCATCCTCGTGCTGGGCGAAGTGAAAGACGCGGCGAACTTCCGCACATACCTCGACGGACAGCTTGCAAACTTCGCTAAAGATTCCGGCAATGCAATGAACGTCCGCATCATTGACGATCCGATGACGGCAACCGCCGCGAGTTCTTCTGTGCCGGCAACTGTAAACAACAGTGCGAAAACGAAAGACGCGCCGGCGAGAAACAGCGCGACTAAATCAGAAGTGTTCGTCTGGATTCACAACGACATTCTCGCGGCATCACCGCAGCTGGAACGTCTGCGCGGATTGGCGACGACATTGAATTCGCTAGATACAAATCGCTTTAAGAATTCGCCGTTCTCTCAGCGCATCAACGACGTTTACAAAGACGGCGCGGGATTAGTCGTCGCTGCTGACCTCGAAAAGATCATCGCGCAAGCGGTTAATAAAAATAACAAGCCGGAGGATGCTCGTCAGGTCGAAGGTTTCAAACAGCTTGGTGTCATGAACTTGCGTCACTTCGTTGTCGAACAGAAGGAAGTAGAAGGCAAAACTCTGAGCCGCGCGGCGTTGACATTCAGCGAATCGAATCGCGGCATCGCGACGTGGCTTGCCGCACCGGGTTCGATGGGCGCTTTAGAGTTCATCTCGGCGAACGCGAACGTCGCGACCGCGTTTGTCGTCAAAAAGCCTGAGTTGCTGGTCGATGATCTGCTCGGATTTTTAGAGACGGTCGAACCGGACTTCCGACGCCGTATGCAGGACATCGAAAAGCAGCAAGGCTTTGACGTTCGCAACGATTTTGCCGCACCGCTCGGCGGCGAATTCGCCTTCGCCATCGACGGTCCGATTTTCCCGACGCCTTCGTGGAAAATCGTGCTGGAAGTTTATGACCAAGCTAAGCTGCAGGGAACGTTCGAGCGCGCGGTCAATAAACTAAACGAATTTTCCGTCATTCACGGCAAAGGCAAATTGATTTTGGTAAACGAGACTGTGGGCGACCGCACCTTTTACTCGATAAAATCTGCCGACGCGGGGCTCGAAGTTCATTACACTTACGCGAACGGCTATCTCGTCGCCGCGCCGAGCCGCGCGCTGCTCGAACAGTCTATTAACAATCGCGACGCGGGCAACACGCTGGTTCGTTCGTCGAGATTTATGAGCGCGGTGCCGCAGGACGGCAACACGAACTTCTCCGCGGTTTTTTATCACGATCTCGCGCCGCTCATGAAACCGCTCGCGGAAAGAATGAAGAATGCGGGCGGTGCGGAGTTGACGGAACAGCAGCGTCAGGCGCTCGGCTCGATAGACGCAAACGCGCCGCCGACGCTGGCTTATGCTTACGCTCAGGGCGACCGCATTACTCTGGCGGCAAACACGGAAGGCGGCGCCTTCGGTTTAAGTCCGGCGAGTCTTATCGGTCTGCCGCACTCATTCGAGATGCAGCATATTTTAATGAACGCAATGGGCGGCAAGAACGTAGAGAAGAAGTAATGAACGGAAACTACGCGCGTTGAAACGAATAGCGACGAACGATTTTAAAATCGTTCGTCGCTATTCTTCGTGCTATGATGAAGCGTTTTTTACCAAATTTTACCAAAACTTAATAACCGTATGGTGATAGCTGCATGACCAGTGTCATTGAACTTGAACAATTAAGCGTGACGTTCGGCAAACGTCCTATTCTAAAATCTTTAAACGGCACGTTGAGCGGGCGCGCTATCGGCTTGCTCGGACCGAACGGCGCCGGTAAAACTTCGCTCATTCACACTCTGCTCGGCTTTCACCCGCCGACTTCCGGTACGGCGCGCATCTTCGGGCAAGATATTACGACGGACGCCAAGCAGGTGCGGGCGACCGTTGGTTATATGCCGGAGAGCGATTCGTTTATCGCCAAAATGTCGTGCGTCCACTTCGTGCGGCTGATGGCGGAACTTTCCGGCATTCCCGCCAGTCACGCGCTCGAACGCGCGCACGAAGCGCTCTTTTTCGTCGGTTTGGGCGAAGCGCGTTATCGCCCCGTCGATAGTTACTCGCTCGGCATGAAGCAGCTTGCCAAACTCGCGCAGGCAATAGTTCACGGACCGAAACTGATAATTTTAGACGAACCGACTAACGGTCTCGATCCGCCGACGCGCAGCCGGATGATCTCGCTGATTCGTCAAATTCGTGACGGCGGGCGGGCGCGCATACTCTTGTCGTCTCATCTGCTGCGCGACGTGGAAGAGTGCTGCGACGAGATTCTCGTCTTGAAAGACGGACACATCGCCGCCAACTGTAATCTCGAAGAAGAACGCAGGGCGAACCGTAAATTTATCGAACTTGAAACGCGCGGCGGCGACCGCGCGGCGTTTGTCGAAGCGATCGGCAGTTTGGGATGCGAGTACGCTCTGTCGGGCGAGCGCCGGATAAAATTGATCATGAACGAGACAGTCGAAATAAGCGATTTGTACCGCCTCGCGCTCAACCACGCGGTGCAGATTAGGCGTCTCAATTTCAAGCGCGATTCGCTCGAAGACATTTTCCTCAAAGCAATGGAAAACGGAAACGCGGGCGAAGGTGCGAGCGCGCAAATCGTTAACGGAAAACCAATTGAGAACGGAAACGGGAGGACGAACGATGGCGGTTTATGAACATTTATACGGGGCATATGAAGGAGAGTCGCACTCGGCGTTGTCGCGCTTTCTGGTGATACCGCGCTACGCCCTGCGCGAAACTTTCAAGTCGAAGCTGCTTGTGACGATCTTTATCCTGTGCTTTATCTACCCGCTTGTCGCGACGATTTTGATTTATCTGCATCACAACGCGAACGCGCTCGCGCTGCTGCAAATAAACGTCCGCGAACTGCTGCCGATCGACGCTTCGTTCTTTCTAACTTTCGTGCAGGTTCAATGCGCTTTTGCTTTTATCCTGACGGTGCTCGTCGCGCCGCCGCTCATCTCGCGCGATTTGTCGAACAATGCGTTGCCGCTTTATTTGTGCCGTCCGCTTTCACGCGCCGAGTATGTGCTTGGTAAAATGGCTGTCATCATGTTCCTGTTGTCGTTAATAACATGGATTCCGGGCTTGCTAATCTTCTTTTTTCAAGCGTCTCTCGCCGGCTTGGCGTGGTTTTGGACGAATTTGTGGATGATTCAGGCAATTTTTTCAGGAAGCATGGTTTGGATCATATTGCTGTCTTTACTCGCTCTCGCCGTGTCGTCGCTTGTCAAATGGCGCGTAGTGGCGAGCGGCGCGTTATTGGGGCTTTTTTTCGTGCCGACTGCATTCGGTGAAATTGTCAATGAGCTTTTTCTCACGCGCAACGGGCATTTAATTAGTTTGTGGGCAACGATGAAAAGCATTTGGAGCGGGTTATTTGGGCTTTTTGTGCGGCAGACCGGACAAATCCGCGGAAGAGTTACTACTCCCATCTACGACAATGAGCTGGTTGACATCGCGCTGTTAGAGCCGCCGCTATGGGTTTCGTGGCTGGTCATCGCGCTAATTTGTGCCGTCTGCGTCTGGCTGCTCTCGCGCAAAGTGCGCGCTTACGAGGTGATTAAATGACGCCGACTATAACATCAACACCCCAATCGCCATCGACGCCCGCATCGTCTTCGACAGCAACGTCATCAACTTTGCCCTCCGCGCTTCTCTCTTCCGATCAGATGATCGTGTTTGAGGACGTATCGAAATTCTATGGCGAAATTCTCGGCGTCAACCGAGTTAATTTACAAATCGCGCCGGGTATTACGAGTCTTGTCGGACCGAACGGGTCGGGCAAGACTACTTTGATGAATTTGATGACCGGGTTGCTCAAGCCGACGCAGGGGCGCATACGTGTTCTCGGCACATCGCCCGACGCGCCCGAGGCGATTTTTCAAAAGCTCGGTTACTGCTCTCAGTTCGACTCATTTCCGCGCGGCGCGACCGCACGCGAGTTTATCGAGTTCTACCTGCGCGTTCACGGATACACAAAACAGGAAACCGCTGAGCTGACGCACGCTGCGCTTGAACGAGTATCAATGCTGGAAGCGGCAGACCGCAAAGTCTCGTCGTTCAGCAAGGGAATGCGGCAGCGTGTGCGGCTCGCGCAGTCAATCGCTCACAACCCGTCGGTAGTTGTCTTGGACGAACCTTTGAACGGACTTGATCCGATGGCGCGCGCCGAAATCATTCGGTTGTTCCGCCAGCTCGCCGACGCGGGAATGTATCTTGTCATTTCAAGCCACATTCTGCACGAAGTCGATATGATGTCCGACAACGTTGTGCTTCTTCATAACGGTTATGTAGTCGCGGAAGGCGAAGTGCACGGCGTGCGCGATGAGATCGAAGAACATCCGATTCAGATTCTGATTCGCTGCGACCGACCACAAGTTTTAGCCGCCCGTCTGTTTGAACACGAACACACGGTCGAAGCGCGCATCCACAATGACCGACAAGGCTTGTTCGTTAAAACGCGCCGACCGGATGATTTTTACCTGCTGCTAAATAAAATTATCTCCGAGCAGAATCTTCAAATCGAATCGGTCGCGCCCGTTGACGACGATCTGAATGCCGTCTATCAATACTTAATTACCTCCGACGGAGGACAAACTTAATGAGTTCAATGTCTGAGATCAAAGAACATCCCGCCGCAACAAATGTAAACCAGCCGAATGTGAGCCGGACGCGTGAGTCTTCCTGGTCGTTGTGGGCGCGGCAGACAGTCGCGATCATGAGTCTTGAGATCAAGAAAAACTTTTTGAGCCGCCGCGCTTTTCTGCTCTATTTGATCGCGGGGTTACCACTCGTCCTGCTGTCGGCGCTCGCGCTCTTTCCGCCGCCGCCGAACGACGAGCTAGGCAGCTTCAACGAAATGAGCCAAGTTTATGCCGCGATATACGGCGGGCTGATTCTTCGCACGCTCATCTTTTTCGGCTGCGCGTGGGTTTTTATGAATTTATTTCGCGGCGAAGTGGTTGACAGAAGTCTCCACTACTATTTTCTCGCGCCGGTCCGGCGTGAAATTCTCGTTGTCGGTAAATATCTGTCAGGGCTTATCGCGACAATCACGCTTTTCAGCATCACGACCGTCGGCTCGATGGTCATATACTACTTCTGGCTTTTCCCTACAGAATCCACCAGATTTTTTTTCGACGGCGCGGGCGCAGGTCAGTTGCTGACTTATCTCGGAGTCACAATTCTGGCGTGCGTCGGATACGGAGCGGTTTTTCTGCTTGTCGGGCTGTTTTTCCGCAACCCGATCATTCCAGCCGGTTTGCTTTACGGCTGGGAATGGATCAACTTTCTGCTGCCGCCGTTCTTGAAAAAGATAAGCGTCATTCATTACCTGCAATCGCTCGTGCCAGTGCCGATGTCCGAAGGTCCGTTCGCAGTTCTCGTCGAACCGACGCCCGCGTGGATTTCCGTGCCGAGCCTTCTTCTATTTACTGTGGTTGTGCTCTTTCTCGCGAGCCTGCACATTCGCCGGATGGAGATTAGCTATGCGGGCGATTAACCGGAAATATATGCGAAGAGATAAATTTTCATCCCCTATATTTACATCGATTTGGTTCGTTCGAAATGTGTCCAGCGCGACATACTTACTTTCATCGTTTTTAGGATTAGTCTTGCTGTTCGGCTGTTTGTCCGGCTGTGCGCCATCTTCTTCGCCGGGCGATGGCAAACAGAGTGGGTCGTCTTCAGCGTCAACCGACTTGCCCGAAATCACTGATGAAATACTCGGCAAGGAGATAAATGACGCTTATCTCAGAGAAGTGCCGGAAGAAAATGGAGCGGGCGAGCCAATCAGTTGGCGCTTTGACGAAGATGAGCCTAAAGAGTTCACCGTCGTAGATAAACAGGTGGATGGCAATCACGCGACAATAATCATTGACATCAAAACCACATCAGCGCCCCGCGCGCGTACGCCGAGACAACTGGCGGGGCAGATGCGCACGAAATGGAAGCTGCAAACCGGCTGGGCACTGCGAACGTGGGAGATTGTGGAAACTGAAAATATTTCGATGAAATACAAAAATCTTCCCAAGCCGCCCGCGCAAAATTCTAACCGTTGATTATTTCTTAAATACTTCGACAGAGTTTATGCAGCGATTGACATAAAAAAAAAACATCAGTTTAACGTTTCCAATATCGGCGGGCATTGTATCAATAACGCCTAATTTCGTATACATAACCGAACCGGATCGAATTCAAAAAACGAACGGATTCTTTTTTTTGCTCACCAATCAACTATTTGAGACGGCGCTTAATTCTTATTGGAATCCAGCAAATCGGGCGGAACCATTAATTCACCGGTTGATTGATCAATGATTCCGTTGGTTTCATCTTCAATACTCGTAGCCTGCGTGTAAATGTCTCCAGCGACTTTTCGACGCCGCATTTCGTGCTTGAATTCGCGAATTCGCTCCGTTTTTTCCTCGTTTTCTCCCGGACCGCCATAATCCGTAAAACCGAAACCGCCCCACTCGCTGATAACGAGCGGCGCTTGTCCGTTGTAAAAATACGGGTCGCCGGCAATCAAAGACTGGGCGGCGACTCCGCGTGTTTCTCCGGCGACCAGCCGATCAAGAACCGATGCCCATGCTGCTACATCCGGCGTGTAAACATGAGCGGTCAGCAAATGCGAGCAAAGCTTGCCGCGTCTTGAAACGTGATTCCAACCGTCGTTATCAACGATCAGCAGCTGCGGGTAATTGAGACGCATATAATCGAACGTGTTGGAAATATAGCGCCGCGTTTCGACATTTGTTTGAATGTCTTCCGCGCCCCAATCTTCGTTATATAAACTCAGAATTACAATTGACGGATGCGAGGCGATAAAAACAAGCATTCTTTGCAGTTCTGCCCAGTGATTATCCCGACTCGTCTGCGTCGAGCTGTGCGGCGAAGGCACTTCGACCCATAACATCAAACCGATTTCGTCGGCGATGCTGTAAATACGCGGATCGATTCCGGCGATATGAACACGCGCCAGATTGCAGCCCAGCCGTTTGATGGCAAGCAGATGCCGATGCATTTCTTCGAACGTGGAAATCCCCGGTTGGTAAAGAATTCCGTCAAGATAAATCGGCTCATTATTAAGATAAATATGGCGTCCCCGCGCGCTGATTTTGCGCATTCCGAAATAAGTTTCGATTCCGGTTACATTTCCGTTCGGAGCGATGAGTTCCGCCAGCAAATGATAAAGATTCGGGTCTTCCGGCGACCAAAACGCGGCATCGGGTATTTCCATCGGAAATCGCTGCTGTTTTTCGCCAGCTTCAAGCGCCAATTCAAACTCCGCAGTAACGGAATTTTCGCTTTTCGCTTCATCTTTTGAAGTAGCAGTTAGTTTTAAACGATAAACTCCCGGTTCGTGAATACGCGTCGTCAAATCAAATTCAACCAGATGATCACGCAGACTGCTTGTAACGCCGAGACGCGAACGCAGCCGATTACGTCCGACTTGTTCGATCCAAACGCTGCGAACCGCGCCGGAAATCGTTTGATACCAAATACCGCCTTGTTTATAAACGCGCGAAGCCTGTTTTCCTCTCGGAATCTGCGAATCTATCGTGTCGGTTACACGAACAGTCAGGCGATTTACCGGCGCTAAAAGTTCGAGCGGCAATTCATATGAAAACGAATTATACTCGCCGTAATGAATTTCTTCGCCTTCGATAGTTTTAAGCGGAATTCCGTTGAGCCAAACGCGAGTTTCATAACCGCAAGCGCCGAAGGTCAATTGAGTTATTTTATCGGCGTCCTTACTCCAATCTGCGGGAACGATGAATTCGCATTCATACCAGGCAGTAACTTCGTCGCTGTTCGAGTACAGAGAATGCGCTTCTTTGACGTGTTTAGCGGCTGTCAGATGCGATTCGATTGATCCGGGAAATACGGCTGTTTCCGAATAATTATGCTGAATATGCCATCTCTCCGTTATGCCTCGATTTTTATCATCGAGTTCAAAACGCCAAATCCCGTCGAGAAGTTCAAAAGAAGTGCGGCGCGTAATCGAACGCGGCAATGGATTAATTTTATCTGCCATATTTTATCTAAATTATGCTCTGTCAATTCTTTGCTTTAATTATCATAGCCCGATTAAATAAAATACTTCCAATCCGGTATTTATAGATTGTTTTATCGATCAGCTTTATAATTATCGATAAACCGAATTAGACTGTCCTCAAGGCTCGGAAGCAGCATGCCGCGCTCGCTGCCCAACACACTGAATAAAGGTCGTCGGGCGGCTAATTTCAATTCCTCAGTCGTGCAGCCGATTACGAGCTTTGAATCTAAATTCGCCATACTTCCAGCCCAACGAGCAAATTCAGCCCAGGTAACAGCGCCTTGTTGCGCCAAATGCCATAAACCCGTTTCTCCGTCTATCAATATATCAAGACAGGCGTTGACTAAATCGGGAGTGTATGTCGGAGAAATCAAGCTGTCGTCAGCCGCCATAAAATTTTCCCGGGCAACGAGAGAGCGCAGTGCTATTCGCAAAAAATTGAACTCGTCCCACGGACCGAAAAACGCCGAAGTACGAATAATCAACGAATTCGGATTTACCTGCAAAACTCGTTTTTCGGCTTTTACTTTACTTTCTCCGTAAATATTCAGCGGCGAAGTTGAATCGCTTTCGGTATAAGCTCTGTTTGTTTTTCCATCAAATACCAAATCCGATGAAAAGGTTAGGAATTGAATTCCTTTTCTCTCACAAGCAGCCGCCAAAATTGTCGGACCGTCCGTATTTTCTCGAAAACACGACTCTTTTTCGACTTCGGCGCAGTCAACACGGACATATCCGGCAGTATTAATAAGCGCCCATGCCTGGTATTTATCAAGAGCGCGATTAACCGATTCCGGATCTGCTATGTCCATTTCGCGGCGAGACAGCAATTGGTATGAAATACCTCGAATATCACAAATTCGAGCAAACGCTTGTCCGAGCGTTCCGGTTGCGCCGGTAATTAATAATTGTTTGACAGATTTTTCCTTATTTTCTGAAGCAACCGAACTTGTTTTTTTGGCGGCAAAAGATTCGTTTTCGGCAAGATTCTTACAAATAAAACGATTCGGACGGAGCCACCAACCCGAATTTTCGAGAACGGGATGCTCGAATTCTTCCCTGCGAGAAATAGATTTTATCAAACCAGCCAGAGCGGTCGGACGCGGAAAATTGCCGCGTAAATCAAAAACGCCCGACTCGTAATGATTTTGTTTCTTTGTCACGAGACTGTTCCAATCGTAGGAGCCGAGAAGCGACCAGGCTGTTACGGCGCGAATATCAACGTTTTCCTGCTGTAATTTTTCAGCCGTGTTCCATGCTTCGACAAACCACCGCAGTTGTTCTTCGCGAGTACAGCCCAGATGAATTTCGGTTAGCGCCAATGGCAATAGATAGCGTTTCCAAATGTCTTTTAATAGTTTGTGTAAACCTGTCTCTTCATCCGAATCTACCCGAACCGCTTCGACATCGGCATATGTGTGCTTACCATTTTCTGCAATGGCGCATCCGGGGTATTTCTCGATACGCTCATCGAGATAACGCTCGCTTGTCAGATAGTAATTAAATCCCATTACGTCGGGCGGACAAACGTTTTCTTGAAACCATTCGATTCGCGATTCTTCAATCCCGGAATCACGCAGATATTTCCACATCGGATGACTGCGATTTACTCGTCCGCAAATAAGATCGAACGCGAGTAATCGCCGCTCATTTTCAAAATCAGCTTGATATTGAAGCGTCTCCGTGCTGTATGTTTTGCCTAAATCTTCAGTCTGAACGAGTTTTGCCTGCGGGTTCACTGAACGAATAGCATTCATTGCCAGAACCGTCGCGCGGCATTGATTGATAACTGCAAGAGCAAAAGTCCGGTTGTCGCGTCCGTGCGGATACCAAAAACCGTATAATCCGCTGAAACGCGCGGTCGTTAAAGGTTCATTTACCGGAGTATAAGACTCGATCCAAGGAAATCTTTCGGCTACGCGAGAAGCGAATTTTGCTAATTTTTCGGGAAAACAATCACTGACAAGACTCGTATGAGCCGGACCGCTGCCGTGATGAACCAGCCCGATTATCGGTTGGATTTGTAGTTCTTTCAAACGCTTTAGGCGCTCGTCTGTCCACGACCAATCAATATTATCCAAGCCATCCGTTACGGTACGTTCCCACAAAACAGGATAGCGCAGCGAAGTAATACCAAGTCCGGAAAAAAGTTCCAGATCCTCTATTCGCTTATCATGTCCGCTGCTTTCTAACTGGTCAAAATAAGTATCGCCGACGCGATTATATGTATATTCAAGTCCGCCCCAAAGTTCGATTCCTTTTTTCAGCATATTTCTCGACTGATTAAAACAAGAGTTTAAAGTTCATCTGCTTCTAAACTAAAGAATATTGATAGTATCTTTTCTGCAAATTTATGTTTTCACATTTGTCGCTTTTTTGGTATTCTCCACTCCAGAAAATATTCAGAACTATTGTCTTGAAATCTACAGCAAACTGAAATGAGTTTGGTTAAATCTTTGTTTCCAGATTAAATCACACTTTCCCAATCCAAAGTTGTAGTTAAGCAGATAATAGACTTAACGTTTTTCTTGAGCCGCCGTTAGTTTTTTATTTCTTGGAATCCGAGTTGATTTGTGACGAATCAAGCATTAAATTCAGATTGGACGCGATTTATATTAGAACAAGCGGAGGTTTATGACGACAGGGAGCCAAAGAGTTCAAACAAATCCATACAATAAATATTCAGGAAAAAGCTCTTATGCCGCCTGGCAGGACGGAAAACTCGTTTGCGTTTCAGATCCGAAACAAAATCTCTCGCCGCAGGCGGAAACGGCTCACAAAGAATTTCGTGAGCATATTTCCAACTCTGATTTCTCTTGTGTCGGCGCTAAAGCTTCGATTACCGGCGGATGTTACAGGTTCGGGTTTTACTCCCAAATGAATGCCGTTGAAACGACCGCTGTTCTCGCGCACGATTTGTGGCTTTACGTTCAGGAGCGCCCGACTTTTCATTCCGAATACGCGACTTTCGCCGCCGTCTTTGCCGCGCCCTTATTAACAGACGAAAACACTTGGGAAAGGTTATTGTGGGCGCAGCTTCAGAGCTTGCACGAACTCGACAATTCGCATTACGGTTGGGACAAGACGGTGAGCAGTGATCCCGAAAACCCTGATTTTTCTTTTAGTTTCGCTGAAACCGGATTTTTTGTCGTCGGACTTCATCCGGCGAGTTCGCGTCTATCGCGCCGATTCAAATGGGCAACGCTTGTCTTTAACGCCCACTCGCAATTTGAACAGCTCCGACAGCAAAATCAATTTGAGCGAATGCGAGAAATCATTCGCGCCCGCGATTTAAAACTTCAGGGATCACTCAATCCGAATTTGAGCGATTTCGGCGAGCAGAGCGAAGCCAGACAATATTCCGGACGCGCCGTCGAGCAAAATTGGAAATGTCCTTTTCACGCGAAAATCGAAAAAAAAACGACGCCTGATGTTCCAAGCAGCGAGCCAGTCGTTTAATGTTCAAGGTCAGCATTATCTTGCTCGGATGATGCATTTGCCGTCCATGCTCGTCCAGTTCCCTTAGAAACAACCTTGTCTCCGAACGGATAACCGCCGAGCGTAAAATACCAGTAAAAAGCCCAGTATGTGCTCAGGCAGCGTTCGGCGACCCAGAGCGGAGCGTAAAATATGACTTGCGGCGGAAAAAACCGGGCAGCGCCCTCGGTTAATCCGCGAGCGGCAAAAATAATGCTGCCAATCGAAATTAACGCCGCGTAAATCAGCGTTAATTGTCCACCGACTTTTAGCCAAGTTAAAATTAAAACCAGCGGCAGAGATGCAAAGAACAAGGTTTTCGCGCGCATCACGAAATCTTCGTAAGCCTGTCGCGGGCGCTGCTCGATCCATTTTTCAAAAGTGGGCGGCAGTTTGAGCAGAAAAAAATCGCGTGCGTATTCGATGCGTGCGCCTTTGAGCCGAAAATGCCTGACAATCTCTTCATTATCGAAAAGCACGTCGCCATCGTAGTGTCCGACACGGAACATCGCGTTGCGAGTTACGCCGAGCGTTCCCGAATAATCTCCTTCGGGAATCCAAGCCCGATTGATCAGCATTCGGGCAGCTTCGGTGCGCGCCCAGACCGGAAGCGGGCTGAAATAATTTTGCGGACGAACCATATCGTAAACTTCGAGAAGTTCAGCCATCCGGCGCACGTCCGCCGGCGTGTAGCGAATGTCATCGTCGGCGAGAATTATGCGGTTGTGTTCGGCGAGGGCGACACCCGTGTGAATACCATTGACCTTGCCGTTAAGATATTTGTACTGCGGATCAACCGGTTCGTGGCGGCAGACGTTTTCCCAGTCTTTTCCGTATTCTGCGAATACATCGGGCGGCGAACCGTCAACGACTAAAACCTGGCAGCCGGCGCGGATTAGCAATCCAAAATACTCGCGGAAATTCGCCGCGTCGTCGCGGTTATATTGCACGCGGCGAATCGTTAATAAATACGTGCAGAAGCTGGGCTGCCTGCTTTTTACAACTGAGTTTTCACTTACCTGCTGGCTTGACATAGAGTGACCTAAAAAACAATTTGTCTCTTACTTTTCTCATTTTAGTTTGTCTCGACGTTTTCTTCGAGCGACGAAATCGGAATGGCTTGGCGGCTGGCGAGAATTTCTAAAATCAAATCCAGTTGCCGGTAAAATATAACGACGACTTCATTTTTTTTCATTTCCGCAAGCGCTTTTGAAAACGCCTCAATTTCATCGAGCACGATTTCGCAGCTTCCGCCAGGTTTTTCGCGCCCGATAGCATCGCAAAGCAGTTTCGCCATCTCGCCAATCTCGCGACCTCGGCGATTGACTTCTTCAGTCACGATGACCCGATCAAACCCCTGCGCGGCGACCTGCGCGGCTTCCTGCACGATTCGGTCGTCTCGGTCGCCGGGCAAACCGATGATTCCTGTAACGGTTTTTCCCGTCCAGCGACGCGCCATTCGACAAACGGCGGCGAAACCGTCGGTATTGTGTCCGTAATCAACCAGAACATAACCTGCGCCGACTTTATATAGATTATTTCTGCCCGGATTATTGGCATCGCTGCGAAACGTTTTGAGCCGATTGACGATTTGCTCTCGGGAGAGACCGTAAGACCGGCAGGCGGCAATTGCAGCCATCGCGTTTGCCGTTTGAAAATCGGCAGTGCCGCCTAACGTCACAGGAATTTCCCTTATCGCTATTATCGGGGAGATTTCCTGTCCGATAATCTCGACGATAAAATCATTTTCGGCAACATAAGCCGTGCCGCCTCGTTCGGTATGTTTCTGCACGCGCCGGTTATCTTCATCAAGAGAAAAATAGACGATTTGTTTTTCAGTTTCCTTAACCTTTTCGCGCTCCAAAACAATCAGAGAATTTTCATCGTCGGCATTCAAAATCAAAGTTCCGCCTGCTCGCACCCGTTCAGCAATCAATGCTTTTATATTGATTAAATCGGCGATTGATTCGATTC